>Ga0209671_1006487_pt1 | contig 12018 bp, 5 predicted proteins | sample WorMetHERISLAND2_2_FD_187401 | JGI IMG/M metagenome (GOLD analysis project Ga0209671, IMG submission 187401) | Marine gutless worms symbiont microbial communities from Max Planck institute for Marine Microbiology, Germany - Olavius geniculatus... | ecosystem: Host-associated > Annelida >...
GTGTACGAGGGTCATCCCAAAAGTTTCCAGCCTCGACATATTAGACAACAATATTTTCCACCGAGTCTATACGTCAGTGAAATGTGCATTATTTACTGACTCACATGAGTTTGTTGCGGATATGACGTCGTTGTAATTTGTGACGTCACAGATAATTAAATAGAAATGATTTTCAGCATCAAAAAACGCGGCTTGGGTTATTCATCATCGTGGATAGTGGACACCATCATGACCAAATTTTAAAACAGATAGTAGTCACTGAAGGTCAGGTCATTTTGCTGAATGCAGAGTGGTCTTAGCATACAAAGTCACAGTCGTGAACAGCCAGCTGGGTAACTGTAGATTTTAGACGACTGCAGTGCTGAAATTAGGGGAGAATGTGTAGGGCTTGCTCCCAGCCCCCTATCCATCAGGGGCCCATGTATTATAGTACACTGCTTGAAAGCTGATACTCATTATGCCATCCCGCCGAGGGTTGAAGGCTGAGTTGATCTGCTTGGCTGGTTACTTATAGAGATAGTTCAGCTGCCTGAAGTCACCCATTCAAGTTCTGACCGGACCCGGCATAGAATAACTTTGTTGATTAGACACAAAGCACTGTTCATGGATTTTTTGCTTGCATCTTTCTACTCAAGCTTGTTCTCGTTATTACCTTATTTTTTAGTTTTTGATCGTATGCTTGTGTCTTTTCCACAGCTTGTCTGTTTGTTGATTTTCTGCTTTTTATATACCTTCGGTTACATTTCCTCTAATTTTGTTCTGTTTGAAACAGTTTTAGTTTACATGCTAAATTAAGCTGTCAGCTTGTTAGCTAGTTTTCTAGTGCAAGTCAATTATTGTGTGTTTATATTATATCATATGTCGTGTGTGTGTGTGTGTGCACTGCGTTCAGGAGGACGTGGGAGGGACGACATATTTCTATGTTCATGACGAGTCAAACTCGGAGCAGCCAACTGCTGTGCCAGCCCCACAGGTCAAGGTCTCCAATCTCCATCACCTCGTTGCAGCACTGCATTATTCTCATTGGTGTATATTAAAGTACGCAAATGACCCTAATTGCCCCACATGTCTAGTGCACACGTCTAAACAATTTGGAGGAGAGGGGCATTGAAACAGTTGCATTCTTAATGGTGGCCACATAAAGAAAGTAAACAGATTTTGGCTAGCATCGGCTGGCTTGATAGTTTGTCTTGCACATATGAATGTTGTTACAGACTTTCTGATGATGGGGACAAATACGTAACGGACCATCCTATCTGCCCCACAGGTCCAATGCACACATCTTGTCATTAATATTTTAAATACAACGAGCTCTATTTGCTCTACAGATCTGCTGTACAATGCGTTTTTCTGATTAGTATTTTTATCCTTTTGCCAAGTAATTGAGGATATTGTTGGTAGTTGGGCTACTGTGGCACAGCTAGCAGACTTTTGAAGAAGCTCGGTGTTGCAGACATGTCATCATTGGGAGGTTAATGAAATGCTTCAAGCAACGAATGATATTGGAACTAATTGATATGACACACACAACATGATATGATATGATATTATAATGTGTGTTTTGTGCTAGGAATCTAGCAGGCAAGCTGCCAATATAGTCTGGTGCAAAAACTAAAAGAACTTTTTTCAGCGATGTGAGATGAATTGAACAAGTACTGGTGTGTAATTTTTAGAAAAAGTCCAATTGTGTGATTAGTAAACTGAGATACTGCTGCTGGTGATGCTGGTGTAGGTGGTGCCTCAGTTTACCATGTTCTCAGGAATGCTGCCACACATTGCTCACTTGAAACTGAAGCCCGGAGTTTCGCCATCATTTTTCATGCACGATGAACTCAAAATGGTCCGACACATCTTCTTATTTTTCTCTTTTTGTTTCCATACCTACATTAATCTCTGGCATTTGTCTCTGTATTTCCAGAACACCAGAGCAGCAGCATGCGAATTTAATTTGAAATGTATTTGCATTGCAGTAATCATGTTAACCATTTGCTGTCAAAGGTGGCGACAATGTCCAAAATACATTTTGTAACGTATGTTATATGTAAGCATTGGATAAAACTAAGATCATCGTTTCGCTTGCGGATTTTTTTCCAATTTTTGCTGCATGTTCTCGGAAACATATCTTTCCAAGTTGCTGGATCGGTACTTTTTTCAGACCGTATACTCTTGTTTTGCCCAATTAGTGGCTGCTAAGCAAGTAGGTGTTTATCTGTGGCTAGGAAATACTGAATCGTCAAGTGTTCACTGCATTACGGCTGGACCCAGCGCACAGTCAAGGTCTGCGAAGTTGAACTCTTTTGGTCGTTACATTGTCCAAAAGCATAAACTTCTATTAGCTGTTGGAGCTGGGCTCTAGTACATCTGTATGCTGTCTTAATTAGCCAGCTCAACCTGTTGTTAAAACAAAATGAAGTATGTACACAGTACCTGTTCGTAACTCCATGTGTTGGCAGAATATTGTTGGTGAAAGTTTACTGTGCAATACATTTTGGTGCATGGCGTTAGATCTGTCCAGGGTTATTTTGCCAATTTGCTCTGTTATGGATAGTTGTCGCTGAGTAGACTTTTTGAACGGGGTTAATTTTTATGCCAGTCAATTCTTTACCACATTAGCGCATTTGTTAATGTGTTAATGGGATAACTCTACTGCTATGTAGAATTTATTCAGTATCAACACGCTAATTAATCATTAACACGCAATGATGTCATATGTTGATGAGTAGGTATACCGGACGAGGTGGATAACTATCATGAGCTGTATCCATTGGAGCCACTGCCGACCGATCCGATGCACAAATCAAACACGTTTGGCTACACAACGTCCGTCTACAAGGCTGTCAATACCAAGGATGGACTCACGTATTGTCTGAGAAGAATTCATGGTCTGTCTGTCTGTCTATCTGTCTGTCTTTGTTTTTATTCTTACTAGCTTATCTGTTATGTGACAAGGACCACGTGATTGGAGGTCTTAAGCCGGACTGGGCAGCGAAGATTACAGGACATTGTAGCAGAGAGACGACTTCAGATAGCAGGCCATATCATCAGGATGCCACCTGGATGACCAGCCAATCACGCCATGTCATGGACCCCTCGTGGTAGTGGCAGACGACAAGGTCGTCCAACGAAGACTTGGCGGTCTACATTTAAAGAAGACCTGGTGGACCAAGGAGTCGATTGGAACAGCGTCCAAGCTGTGGCTACAAACAGAAGCAGATGGCGAACTCTTGCTGCCCATTGTCCTGTCAAGAACCGGAGGATCTAAGTGCTCAGTGTGTATCTGTTATGTTGTTTTTGAGTTAAAAGTTTTTGCAAGACAAACAGAAGGACAGGCACTTTCCATCTTTATCATTGTCATAGTTGATTCGTGTTGCTTACATAATAAGCATTATTTTTAGGATCACTTATTTGTTTTTAACACATAAATCAGATGACGATTTGTGGTGCTGAATGGCCCATTTTGTACTGATGTGCCACTCATTTACTCTGGGGTCACTTGAGCATTGTGACAGGTTTTTGGCTATGGGACAAAGTGCAAATCTTTGTACTGAAATAGCCCTGAATGTTGTTTTATGACTAGGGCCTATATTTTTTCGCGGAAAATTTTGCTAAATTCCATGGGCCATTTCGCAAAATTCTACAGTGCACCGTGGCAAAATAGTTCAAGTTCCATGGCTCACTGCGGCTTTCTGTTTGTGAGTTAACTGAGCTTTGTTCTGTTCAGAAACTTTTGGTTTTGAAGGTTGAATTGTGCACAGTTATGCTAGCAACATACAAAGAAAATTGTCGATCTTTTTGCTTTTCAAAAGTGCAATCTGTCAAGTTGCATTGTGTTTATTTACGGTTGTGTGCCGTGTTGTGATGGCTATATCTATAGTACAGCGCACAGTTTTAAATAGTTTAGATTGATTTTTTTCTCACATCTAGTGTTATGTTATTAAGCCAACTGTCGTATTAATCATCGATCATTTCTTAACTTTTGCAAAATTCCGCGAAAATATCAAAATTCCACGGAAAAGAGCAAAATCTGCAGCTTGGCTCGAAATTCCACGACCTCCAGAAAACTGTGGGCTCTATTTATGACGTTGCATTGCTTGTGATGTGCTTTGTTGGCAGTCATAATTTGCTGCTCTGTTGTAGCATTCCGGCTGGTGAACACCAAGTCTATGTCAGACATTGAACTGTGGAAGAAGATACTTCACCCGAACCTGGTGCATCTCCGAGAGGTCTTCACGACCAAGGCTTTTGGTGACAACTGTATGTACCACCAAGACATTGTCCGTTATATTGTGATGTTAACTTTTTAACGTTTTTTTTTCAGTTTGTGTTTTATTACATTGTCACAGTATTCATTCTATCAATGCATTTAACTGGCAGTTGGCAGCTTTTGCCAGATTAACACAATGACACATTTGTCACACGGCAGCCGTCTAGTGCTGTGCATGTTGTTAAAGTTTGACCGCAAACCGACTGTGTTGACAGCGATGGTGTTTGTCTACGACTTCCACCCGGCCGCAGAGACGATGATGAGTCGACATTTTGGCTCGTCACCACGAAACGGCGACGCTGCGTTTCCCAGTCATCAGACCAGTTCCGTGGCTTCTACGTACCGTAATGCTGGTTTGTTTCCAGTTCTGTGTTAAATTCTGCGATATTGTCTTCATTGATTCAGTTCAATAAGATAATGAATTTGTTCACTGCCGAGGCATCGACAGTTTTTGATGTGCTCTGGCATTGTTCATTGTCATTCAACAGTTGACAACTTATGGCTGTTTGTGTCGCCTGAGGTCGGAATATTATAAGTTTAGGTGTTTAGAAAATGTCTTTGGTCTAAATCACAAGATTCAACAAGATTTCATTGCTGTGGAGTTGAGAATTCTACATTATGATGCGATTCTTGCTGTAACCTGGTAATTACAGTGGGTTAATTCTTTTGCAGCAGTCTCGGCTTAGCCTAGTGGTAACATCATTGTTCGCATCAGTAATGTTACTCTACATTGAGCTGGGTTAGTACCGAGATGGTATCTTATATCAACCAAGCCACACAGGCCAACTCATCGTGGCCAATTTGCCTAACCACAGAGGGATGGCTAGGCTGAGTTGGCCTGGGTAGTTTGGTTGAACGTGAAGACTGTATACCTGTGAAGGGTCAGAAATCTCAGTGTTAACCTGGCTCAACGTCGAATAATTTCATTGATGTGACCAACAATGTTACCTGACATGACGAAATTGGTAGGTAATTCTGTGGTATGATTGATGATGTGGTCCAGGTGGTGAGCCTATAATAGCGCCTGGTGGTAATCCTGCATTACCGGAGGCATTGATCTGGTCATACGTCGTGCAGTTGAGTTCCGTGCTGCGGACAATCCATGCGCATGGACTTGCATGTCGTGTGATGGACCCGACCAAGATACTGTTGATGGACAAGACAAGGTCTGATGTGTTAGTTGTGATGCTGTTTATTTATTCTCTCTGTAATATGCAGTTCTGGCAGCTGCAACATGTGTACTGCGTAGTGCAGACAAGTGGACATAATTATTATGGTGATTGGTCAAAGTTATTGTATACATTTCACTGTTCACTTCTTTGCAGCACTTATTCTGTACTTGAGTGAATTTAACTGAATATGTGGGGTGAAAAAAATCTAGTTTTTTGGCTTTTTTGGGTTTCAATTATGAATACTATGCACAAAATTATGACCAATAAGTTAATGAAGAATATCCCATATGTCATTTTTCTTGCCACATTGTTTGATAACATATATTCTACACAGACACTGCTAATCAAGTTGAAGTTAAACAAGCAGTAGGGTTGTTAACAGTTAACCGGTTGACTGGCTAATCGGTCTTGAGGGCAAGACCGGGCCTGAAACTGCCGGTCCAGTTAACGGTAGGTTAACTGTTAACCGCGCAATAAGAGAGGAGTTGAGCGGCGACGCAGGACTTTTCTCCCTGCCCGCTCCTCTGGCCTGGGTGTTATCAGCTGTGATGAAAGCTGAGATTGCCTGCGGCGCTGTACGCCCCGGGTGAGGGGAGGGTGACGCTTGGCACGTTTGAGTGAGTGAATGGGGAGTTGGTATTACTGCCAAACAGTGGTGCTGGTGATGCAACGGGTTAGATGGCGTGACCCATTACATTATAGGGGTCTAGGTATTAATTGCAACAGCGGTGATGGATAGGGGTGGGTGCTGCGGCGGTATCACTGTGACCTGCTATCAATAGCCGACGTAGTGACCTGCATTGTGAAGGAAGCATACTCATATGAGTAGAGCTTACTTGTTTGTAGGACTAATCCAGGGCCCATCATCGTTCACTGTGATGGACCAACCAACCTCGTGCTTATGTTTCCCATCCTGTCTCTTTGTCCTTGTCTCTCTCTGTCTCTCTGTCAGTCTGCCTAACTCTGTCTATGCATGATGAACGTCAAGGGCACTGGAACTCACTGGCCCGCCCAGCCATGTCAATCGCTGACCGTGGAAAAGTGTTGACCCGAGATGAAACATGACGCTTGGTGCCCATTAATAAGCGCTTATAACTTCGGCTAGGCAGTTCTTTTCCTCAGGTTAATTGGTCAAAATGAATGGGCGGTCTTAACAACTCTAACATTACAGTTATATTATCTAGTTTATTTGTATTGTCGGCTGACTTGTATTTATGCCAATGCTCAGGATACGTTTGAATTGCGTCGGTGTGTTTGACGTCGTCAGTTTTGACCCCAATCTACAGTCCGGTTCAACACAGATGGAGCGCTACAAGGTCTGTCCACTTTCTGCTCGGTGTTGCTTACTTACTCGCTGATGCATAATCACTTTTACAGTGCGTTTACACAGTGGCTTCAGTATTAGGAAGTCCATTTGTTTTGCCAGAGTATTGCCACAACATTGTTTCCATGTTTACTGTTTAAAACTGGTCTGATCTGGAGTAAGTTTGGAAAAATGAGCTGTTTAAGTGAAAGCCATGCATTTTTTACTTTACGTCCTGTGCTGCTGTTAGCCCACACATAAAGATTGCTGTCAAACATTTGGATATACAGAACAGTTTTGTCTGTGTAGCACATAATGCAGTGTGTGATTTTTGGCTGCTTTTTGACATTTAGTATTATGATTTTTTTAAATTTCCAAACAGATTATGCAGTTAATGTAAATCAGTCAGTCAGAATATTTATCTGGTACCATGTGTTGAGAATGAATCATTAATGACAGAGGCTAGGGTGAGTTTTTGCCTTTACTGTAGGCAGTGTCAAACAGTTTAGTGCCCGTACTTCAATTATCCTTACAACTGAACCGATGCCAAACATAAGGTGATAAAGAGAGAACATTTGCACATTCCTACCAATGCTAACCACCCATGACAGTTACGGTTCACTTGGCCATTTCTCACAAAAACTGGCCCTCTCCAAACTTGCTGATTTTAACCCTAACCCTACTCACCCTTACCAAACCTCTAACAACAGAGATAAGTGACCAAAACTGACCCTAACCCTGGGTTACTGACCCTAAACTTAACCCACCCTTTCTATGTTGGAAATGATGATGAGGGAAACGGCCACGTGGGAAGTCATAGTCATGACTGTCTGTGCCTGTGTGTATGAATGTAGCAAGAAGATCTGACGTCATTGGGTCGAGTCGTGCTGACGCTCGCCAACAACTCCGTTCACTGTCTGCAGAATCTCACCGCCGCAATGCTTTTCGTATCACGTGCCTACTCAGCCGACCTCAAAAATCTTATTCTGTCTGTTTCAGATTATTAGATTATTCTTTTTCTCGCACTGCAGAGTCCTCTGAATGTTTGAATGTCATAGAATTTGCTACGATTGAGTCTTGGGCCAGATAAAATTGTGGCTCTAATCTTGCCAAACATTCAGTCAATCAGTCCAAAGTTTTTAAAATTTGTGGCCTAGTAATACAAACTACCTTTAGAGATGGGTTTAGGTGGAGTCCAGTTTAGGAAGTAGTCACAAAAAGGATTTGGTGAACATTATTAGTTTAGTCACACACACATGTTGAAGATAGATTGTGCTTATGTCAGAAATCATACATTTTTGCAAAATTTTAGTTTAATGTTGATTCGACATTTATCTGTGAGGTCTTTATCACATGTTTGGTCGCCAGCACACGGTAATGTATGCAAGACTCTGAATCTCAAAACTATAGAACTCGTGTGAGATCAAGACTAAGAAGACCGCATCCCTGAGAATTCATACTGTACAGGTCCATTATATACAGTTACCGCAGATGATAATTCTTAGCAGCCGTGCAGTTGACAATGATGTGCTGATGAATGAGAACAGATATCTGATAACACCTCAGCCCCGGCCTCGTAACATCAACGACGTGATGCCGATGATTGGAGCTCGATTTTACAGTCAGCTTGATGCCACACATCTACGTAATGATGTCCTTGAACACGCCTTGTCACGGGTCAGTCGGCTAAGCCGTGTACGCTCAATGCTGTCATTATGGCTGCATTTTGAATGCAGGTTTGCCAAGTCACCCATTCATGTGCACAAAATCAGTTATCATCCATCGATGATGAATGTTTTCCATTTTGGTCATAATTTGCCCTTTCTGTAAAGCTGCATATAATTTGGTCAGTTGGTTTCTCGGGAACATAACTAGAATTGTTGCCAGGGTATGTTGCATTTTAATGCTAAAATACACAGTTTGATTTTGGCTGGGGCTCCACCCCAGATCCGAATGGAAAGCTCACAGCACTCCCCCAAATGCTTTAGCTGCATTTTAGGGGTGCTGTTTTTAAGGCAGTGAACGGGAGAAAGGGAGTGCAAGTGAAAAGAAGGGATGGGATGGGAAGAGGAAGAAGGGAGAAGAGAAGCAGAGGGAGGGAAAAGGGAAGAGAATCATCACCTGCATTGGTGGTGTGATAACTTGGCGCCACCTTGTGAATGTGCTCTAATCCAGGCTGAAGACACACCGCTTCAGTCCAACATTTAGCCTAGGTGATTAGGCCTAGTAATTGTTACAAAACATGACTATGACTGAAATCTTTTGGATGTACTGGTGCTATGTAAACTGATTGTTATTATACAGCCATTCTATTAGCCAACATTGCAGATCATGTCTATCTGTCCCATATGGGCTTCTGCCTTTAAAAAAAGCATAGAAAAAGCAGTATTGAAGCAAATGTATTCCAAAGCATGCCAGTTTTCAAGTCAAGGGTTAAGGTTCTGGAATACAAGAACATATAGCTATGTCTGATTTGTGTGTGTTTGTGTTGTGTAGGAGGTGGAAAATGGTCGTCTGTTCAAACTGTTGTGTAAACTTGGAACAATCAACGAACGTCCCGAGTTAGTGGAACTTGTCATCATTGGTTTCTTCAGCATTAACTTATTAAAGCTTAGATATCTGTTGAATAGTGATGTGCAGACTACAGTTAAAACAAGAAATTTGAGCAAAGCTCACGAAACGCGCGAAAGCCTATAGCAGTTCCTGTTCGCAGGTAATCTTAGTCTATCTCCATCCATTTCGTCGTAATTCACTCTCTTGCAGCCAAAAATCGCCCAAAAATCATGTTAAATCAATATTTTTAGGGTTCAAGGTCATTCAAGATTATCGATGTTGACATTTGTAAGAAGCTCCTCATCAGTGCTTGTTATGATAAGCAGCATGGTTGTGCCTATCTGCAACCATTTACACGCTAGACAAGCACAGAGTATAAATCACCACTTTTTCAGGGGTACCTCTCGTTGACACCCACGTGTGCAGGCCTGCTTGAATCTAGAGCATCCGGACTTGGACTGCTAAAATCTACATTCCATGCTGAAAATTTCAAACGCAGGTTGTCTTGGTCTATCTCCAGCCATTTTGGCGCAATTCACTCTTGAAATGCATGTCGCAGCGCAAAATTGTGCAAAAAATTCACTAAAACCCCTTTTTGAGGGGTTCAAGGTCATTGAAGGTCATCGACGTTGACAGCAATAAAAAGCTTGTCACCAGTGCTTGTTATGATAAGCAGCATGTCTGTGCCTATCTGCAACCGTGTTCACACTACACGAGATAATTCCAGTAATATAACCACTTTTTAGGGGAGTAGCTGTCTTTGACGCCCGCCTGCGCCGGCCTCCTTGAATTTAGGGGGTCAAAACTTGAACTGCTAAAATTTACGTTGAATGCTGAAAATTTCATACGCAGGTTGTCTTGGTCTATCTCCAGCCATTTAGTCACAATTCTGTGTTGAAATGTGTGCTGCATCCAAAAATTGCGAAAAATTCACTAAAAACCTCTTTTTGAGGGGTTCAAGGTCGTTCAACGTCATCGATGTTGATAAATCCCAAAGCCTGTCACCGGTGCTTGTTATTATAAGCAGCATGTATGTACCTATCTGCAACCATTTTCACATTATTCGAGCCAATAACGGCAAAATGACGTCTTTTTTTAGGGGGTACCCCTCTTTGACGCCCTCGTTCGAGGAGAACCCCTGCACCCAGTGGCACGAAATTTTGTCACAATAAACTAGACACCTTGGGGCAGCCCACAGTAAAGATTTCGTGACTCTAGCTTGCACCGTTTTGATACAGCTCACGAGTGTGATGGACGGACGGACGCCCAGACGATGGCAAAGACGCGCGAAGCATTCTGCTTTCGCGCATAATGAAGCAAAGGAGTTGCATAACACAGTTGCGATGACATTATGAAACTTCAACAGAAAGCACATTATAAACAGACGCAGCTATAAAAATTTTATATTGTGATATTGTGAAAATTTATTATTATGTGGTTGCCAGTTGTAAAATGTTCTGAAAACACGGCACAGTTTATAATCTCGTGCACAGTGAACAAGTGGAAACTTATGCATATATTTTGTTTGTTTGCATGACAAATGGTATGTCTGATGTGCTTTACAATAACGGTAATAAATAACGTAGGTTGTACTAAAAGAGATACTTTGGATCTTCATTTTCTCGAAATTTATTTCCTGTGATCGTATCTTAGGTCAAGTGCAAATGATTCTGGCAAGATTTGCTTTTATGTTTCGTCAAACAAGAACAATGCAGATCCCCCAAGCGATGAGGAATTTCGCCATGTTCTCACTATACTGGAAAGCCTCTGAGATGTCTGTGGAGTCACCAAATTACTGTTGGCATTGCACTGCCCTCTTTGGATGGAAGGGAGGTCTTCTCTCCACTTCCACAGTTAAGCAGCTGCGTGTGTGGACTGTGTAGATACAACCTGGATGCATCGTGGTCGGAGACAGGCGACCGGTACTTGCTCAAACTGTATCGTGACTATCTCTTTCATCAAGTGAACGCCGACGGCACGCCGTGGATGGATGTGGCTCATGTCATTCAGTCTCTCAACAAGGTTACTTGCATGCTGAATGAAAGCATTTTGTTGACCTGCTGACTAAGTTTATTGCTTTAGAATACAGCTTTTCTGTAATCGCACATGAATATGAAAGTCTAAGAACGAAATCCAGTATTACTTTTAGGGTTTAAAAAAATATTTTTTGCATTCAGTTATTTTTCAATCGCTGTCATTTTTACATTGACAATTTAACATTTGTTAAAAATTTTTAAGATTGGAAAAATAAAAAAACTTGTTAGTAACACATTTGTTACACAGAATAAAAAGCATTTATAATGATTTATTACATCTATGCAAGAAATGATAATGGAGCTGGGTTGATGTACTGTGTGATTTACTGTGGTATTGTAGCAACTGTCTACACCCTAAATTCTAGCGTGTCAGAAAATTCTGTTCTTGACCGAGAATTTTTTTTATACATATAAAATTTGGGGATGAAAATCTTCTATTTGGGGGAATTTAGGGTCAGAATCAACATTTTGAGCATCTGTAGTCTTTCCTGTCAGAAATTTGCAGCTGTCTGTTGGAAAACTTTCTGCCTCGTACTTTTTTACGCGCGACAGCAGAATGCTTCGCGCGTCTTAGCCATCGTCTGGGCGTCTGTCTGTCCGTCTGTCTGTCACACTCGTGAGCTGTATCAAAACGGTGCAAGCTAGGATCACGAAATCTTCACTGTGGGCTGCCCCAAGGTCTCTAGTTTA
>Ga0209671_1006488_pt1 | contig 12018 bp, 6 predicted proteins | sample WorMetHERISLAND2_2_FD_187401 | JGI IMG/M metagenome (GOLD analysis project Ga0209671, IMG submission 187401) | Marine gutless worms symbiont microbial communities from Max Planck institute for Marine Microbiology, Germany - Olavius geniculatus... | ecosystem: Host-associated > Annelida >...
CACGTGACTGTCCTGAGGCCTGGCAATTTTTTGAGGGGTCCGTCCAGGAATCGAACCCAGGACCTCTCGCTCTGGTGAAGTTGACCTGAGTCCAACACTCTAACCACTCGGCCACCGAGCTCCACGTTGCTAGTTGTTGCTAGTGCTTGTTATGATAAGCAGCATGTCTGTGCTTATCTGCAACGGTTTTTAGGCTAGTCGAGCTAATAGCGGTAAAATAACCACTTATTAAGAGGTCCCCCTCTTTGATGCTTACCTGCGCAGGTCTCCTTAAACCTATAGGGTCGAGACTTGAATTCCTAAAATTTGAGTTTAATGCCAAAAATTTCATTCTTAGGTTGTCTTGTCCTATCTCCAGCCATTTTGTTGCAGTTTACTCTTAAAATGTGCGCTTAAGCCAAAAAATTGCAAAAAAAATTCAATAAAAACCCCTTTTTGCGAGTTCATGGTCATTCAGGGTCATCAATGTTAATAAATCTAAAAAGCCCGTCGTTAGTGCTTGTTATGATGAGCAGCATGTATGTACCAATCTGCAGTCGTTTTCACGCTATACGAGCCAATAACAGTAAAATAACAACTTTTTAAAGGGGTACCCCACTTTGACACCCGTGTGTGCAGGCAGGCCTCCTTAAATCTAGGGAGTTGGTACTTGGACTGCTAAAATCTACGTTGAATGCTAAAAATTTTGTACGCAGACTGCCTGGAGCTATCTCTAGCCATTTTGGCGCAATTCACTCTTTAAAATGTGTGTCACAGCCTGAAATCACAAAAAAAGTTCACGAAAATTTCTAATTTTGGGGGTTCAAGGTCGTTCAAGGTCACCGATGCTGATAAAATTAAAAAGCCTGTGACCAGTGCTTGTTATATTGAGCAACATGTATGTACCTATCTACAACCGTTTTCACACTAGATGAGCTAATAGTGACAAAATAACGTCTTTTTAAGGGGATACCCCTCTTTGACACCCTCGTTTGAGGGGAACCCCATCATCCAGAGGCACAAAATTTTGTCACGATAAACTAGAGACCTTGAGGCAGACCATGGTGAAAATTTTGTGATCCTAGCTTGCACCGTTTTGACACAATACAGCAGTGTGACGGATGGACAGACGGAGAGACGCCCAGGCCATGATAAGACGCGCGAAGCATTCTGCTATAGTGCATAAAAAGTATTGACAATACCAATACCAATACTTTTCAGGCAATACTTTTCTGTACTCTTTCAGCAATCACAGGTGGATATCGAATAATGTCAAAAATAGCTGAAAAAGTATTGCCAATACCCATTTCGATACTACGGACGAAAAGTATCGGCGATTGTCATGCCAATACTCCAAACAACAATTCTAGCGGTACATCTGCGATCTTGCTGTAAGCACTGGAAAATTGCTAGAGGTAGACCAAGTAGTTACATTATTGGGAAGATGGTAGAACTAATATGCCTGGTAGACATAGAAACCACGCCACGACATAGTCATGTATTTAGATCAGGCTTATCCAGTATTACATCAGAGTGCATCTCAAGCCAAAGATGTTTTATGTAACACGGACTTAGAACTATAGTGTTTTTGAATAAATTTTATTTAACGCTTAATAATTGATAACATTTCAGTTCTAACCACAGTCTTAGCAATGCAGTGAAGAAATGTGGCTGCATTCTTACATTAACAACGAGATTTATGTAATTAGACAAAGTGGCGATCTACCGCTAGTAATTTTCTGTCTGTTTTGTCTGCCATTAAGGCGAATAAACGTGTTCGTTTTCTGCTGTCTAGTGCGAGATTGCCGATCTACCGCTAGCACTGACCTACTCCAAAAGTATCGGCGATAGTATTGGTAGCAATATCAATACTGCGATATTAACAACCCTGACCCTAACCCTAACCTTAGCCCTAACCTTAGCCCTAACCCTGTTGCGACATCCTCAGATCTGCACATCCGCAATCCGCTTTTTACCAGTAGCACTAATTGCTGAATCGGCCTGAATCGGCCCACTGCTGCGTTCACGACGCCGATGGATTAACAGTAATTATTGAATCGGCCGACTGCTGGTTCAGGTTTTGGTTTGTTTTTGAGTTTAGGTTTAAAGTTTAGATTTATTACTTTAGAACTATCGCTTATTCAGTTACATCCATCGGCGACGATTCAGGCCGATTCGCGGTTAAATTTACCTGCGGCTGGCGCTTGTTCTTTAAACAGTTCCTTCATCATTCTGCTGCTTATTCAGCTAACGACATCATTCGCTAGGTAGCAACGAACCTATTGTTCAATTTTACCCGATTCGCTTATATAATTTTAGATTTGTTACTTAAAACTATCGCTTACTGAGTTACATCCATCGGCGCCGATTCAGGCCGATTCAGCAATTAGTGCTACCCCTTTTTACTATCATCACGACCTACTTATGTAGCAATTTTGCTCCATGCTGACATCGAAGCACCGATCTACCGTTAGAATTATCTTTTTCAGAAACAAACAACATCAAACTGACATACTGCTCAGCGTACGAAAAAGCACTCAATATTATGAACAAAATTAGTCCAAATTTATTCTACGAGACGGTCACTGACAGTAGCCATTCCACGTGTATTCGCCCACGCACTAGCCGGCATATTCATCGAGCGCTATATAATTGTAATAAAGTAAGGACAGCTCAAAATTCTAAGTCTACATAATTCCCTACATCACGACTCACCAAATCGCTAGATAAATTACACTGGAAAGCAATTCTTTTGGGTCAAATTTGACAATAAATTACACAACACAGCATCAAAACCCCTTTTGTCGCGTACAAAATGTTTATTACCGTTGCCGACCTCGTTCTGAATTTGACCCAGGTCACGAGCATGCATAATTAGCTTGATAAATAAGTAACACCGTGCCAACCGGCTGAAAACGTAAGAGGTAGATTTACTAAAGTTGTAGACTAAACAGGGTCATGAAATTGGACAAAATTTTTCCTAAAATAGGGGCCCAATTTAAACTCATTAAAAGACAAGCGAGATAAACTTTCACGATCCAAAATGTGTACAATCCTCGTGTACAATCCTCGCAACACTTCTGTAACTTTCCAGGATACGTTCCAACTTCTAACACATAAAAATTATATCCCTCGCGGAGGCGTGGGTGCATCGTCCAACCTCACAATTTACGACAAAAAAAGTTTCCATCATTCATGTAATTTAAATCGCCCTCATTAAATATATCAACCATCTATGTAATTAGTTAAATAGTCCATGGTTAGATCCAAATATATTTTTTGTTTTTTTTTATTATGGACTGTGTTAATATTATTATTGTTTCACTTCCTATGCTATGCTAGCTCTCGCGCGTAAAACTGTTTGTAATACATTAACAGACAGAGTTAAACCATTATTTTGTAATTTTTGACATCTGGGCACTGTCGCTCAGGCCTCGAATGTCAAAATAACAAAATTGTTTAACCCGGTCTCCCAAAAGATGCTTTCTGCTGCAGCTGTACCAATACGGCAACTGTGAGTGTCAAGGGATTAATTTTGAGACAAGCTGACGTGACTGTCTAATTTTTTTGTGGCTACTTTTTGGATTGTATTTCTGTAAGCCGTGGCTAGCCGCCGTAAGCCGTCGTAAGCCGTCAGCAGTCCCAAGCCACGGCTTAAACCAGCTAGCCAGCCGTAAGGATTGTAAGTCAGCCGTCTGAGACTGTGAGCCACGGCTTGGGGTCTAAGCATATGTAGCTTACATACAAGATGAGCGTCATTGGGTTGAAGTAAGTCATTTGTCTGGTCGGACTGTGCATAGGGAAGAAAGGTCAAATTTCTTTCGACCCAATGTCGTGAACAGGACTGACGTTGTGAAGACACGTGCTCACGTTGCAGACGCTGAAAATCACGTTGTTGAGACTGCTCACACTAGAGGACGGGTGTGCTCACATTAGGTTGCAGGTCCCCAGGCTGATGTGTGCATTTTGCTGTTTTCAAAGCAGCCATGAATTTTGATACATAAATCGTTTCGCAGAATGCGTTAAGGAAAATATTCTAAAGGTCTGCCACTGATTTCAATATTGGAAACCCTAATCCAAAGCTCATAGTGTGAATGATGGACGAAAAAAGCGCTGACATTAGAGCACTTTTTCCTATCACCTTTCCATGATTTTTGCTGTTTTCAATGTCAGCCCGGTGGCCATTAACAAGTGTCGGCCCCCTTTGAAGTAAAGTTTTGTACATTTATTTTATGTAATCATGAACTTGAATCAAATTGTTTGCTTTTAGGCCTATAATGCTGATCTAATCGAGCTATTTTAATTTCACGTTGCAAAATCGGCTTGTGATTCTTTTGAAGGTCTATTGTGCCATGTCGTACGACTAGAAGATGTTCAAAATTTCGATAACGAATATTTATTTATTTGTTTTATTTGTTGTACATTTGCAAATACCTATAAAAACGTTGAAACCCATTTTCACCGAGTAGGCACTACGTTTTCAGCAACAATATTGGCAATGCACGAGTGCCACGCACAGAACGAAACGTTCAACGACGGAACGAAGGTAAATTATTTAAATTTTGAACAATTTATTTGCAAAAACAAACGCGCAAAGTTGGTCTCTGGTATAAACTTGTGTGTGCATGTACACTGACACAATACACCTCAATAAGATTGTACTAATTAGGCTAGAACAGAATTTCGTTTTCGCAAGGAAAGTTAACAATTTCAGAGACGCACGCGCGGAAACGGATTAGGCTAAATGTCGAAACATAATTACAAATCAAACGAAAACAATCAAAATAATAGAAGACAAAAAGGATGCAGTACAGAACGAAAATTAAGGGGGCGGCGTCCCCAATCTTTCTCAGAACCAACGTATATTCTCACTAAAATCGGGGCGGTGAAAAATGTAGGCTATGACTCCAGCTAATACGTTGGACTCCATGTATATAGAAGTTTAGTTTAGTAATGTTTACTGTCCATATTCCACTACATCTATCCGGGTGGAAACAGGGTTTCTGATAAGTTTTGAGCAGAAAAGGCTATGCACGACTACTCGAAAACTTCTAACACTTAAACGACCTGCTGTTTTCATTAAAGTCAAACAAGCCAAGACTCCAAGTAATCAACTTGCTTAATCACTGTTGACATTATGTCCAAAATTTTTTAAAGGTTTTTCTTTTATTTCGAGCGCAATTATGGTCTGATAAGCGTCTTTGTAGCCAAAAAATGTCAACTACACAAAGTGACCAGCAACTCAAAATAAGCGTGTAGAGAAAACCTAACTAATTTTTCAAAAAAACTAAGTTTCAATTAGATGGAAAACAAAAATAATTTTTTAAAAATCACTCTAAGAAATAAATTGAGCAAATTTTCGAGTAGTTCGACGACCTGCTCAAACCACCGTAGATCAAGAATTTAATATTTTAATCGAGACGCCGAAGTTAACACTTACACTGGTATGGGTTCAAAGCCAGCGTTTTCAAGGCCAAAGCTATACATTTTTTTTGTTCTCAAGCTGTTTTCGATGTAAAAAAAACAGTCCTCGAGTATCCCGTCCCTGAAGCAACGGAATAATGGACAACGGGCATGAAGTGCCTATAGCATACTGTGAAATGTTCAGATATCATCAACACGTTAACGCTATCCATCTGACATTACTCGAACGCTATTATGTAGCACGTACTTCAACACTTGCAAGCTGATATATACAAAGAGACTGCCTGAACGACGAAGATCATAGCAGATCACCAGCTTGGACCATTTCTGTGACTTGAGCTGATCTGCGGTAATCTGCGGTGTTTTGGCAAACAGCTAGGTATATAGATTAACAAGAGACAAGCTGGTTGCTAGCAGGCGTACCAGCGCCGTGCGTGTTTTGTTTACATTTCATTTTTTCACACTCTTGGTTTTAAAACACGAAAATAGCATAGAAACATAAAGCAGCAAGCTTCAAAAATGTGCAGCCCGTTTAGTCCCCAGCTATTTTTAACAAGTTATCGTGCTAAATCATCTAAATGCATCGAAATACACGGTGTGACAAGTATTACATTAATCATGAGTTTTTGCTTCAGAACTCGCGTCAAGCATGGGCATACAAAACACGCATGTGTCGGCGTAATAGACATAGGCTGATAGGCCACTATAGGCCTTTTTTGTAATGGTGAGGTGACCCCCATATCCGTAAATGAATGAAAATTAACCCAATGCAGTCAGTTGCTTAAAATATATGAAAAAAGTCAATATGTACTATATAATACAGTCAGGGCTGCTACTTTGAACGACTAACTAATCGATTAATTGAGTTCGGAATCCTTAAAACACATTCTCATAAACGTAATCATTTGAAACACTAATACATCGCGTTAACAAGACCTTAATCCACCAGTGATAAACCAGATAAATTTACAAACAAACAAGAAGAGCAATAAATTAAAAATAAAACAAGTAATAGCAACATTAACATCGATTAACAATACAGCACTTTCTGTGGAACGAGGTACATAATATCCCACATCGCGAGTTTAACTGCAACGTGACCGATGATGTCACATGACCCAAAAGGTGAAAATTTAAGGCTGGGTGTTCTAATGGAGACCAAGGATGGTTGTAAAATCATTGACTTACGACGGCTAACCACAACGGTGGGACAGACAGGCCTACATCGTTTCTGTGAATGTTTTTTAATTAAAATACAAACTGAGCAAAATAGCAGAAAAACAGCATTGGAAATGTGCGAACAAAACACAGACGTTCATAATATCTGATGTCTTGGATATGTCAATAAAAATTATGCTCAAAACTACAAAAATAAAATGAACCGAAATAAAAGCTGCAAACTTTATTCCGTTCATGTCATCTCGGTTCGTTGCATTTCAAGTATTTTTAGCTCTGTTGCTCTGGGGCCTAATTTACAAAACATAAAACAACTGTAAAATTGTCGTACAATATTTGCAACTTCGTAGTATCTTTGTCGTAAATCAACAAGTTACGATGTCGTAAGATTGTCGCAAAAACGATGTATCCGAATTTTAGAGGCTGATTTTAGGACTTCGTAACTCTCTCACAATTTTGTCGTACGCTTCTTAACAGTTAACGGATAGCAGCAAAACACTGTCAACATCTGCAGCCCAATACGCGTATGTGGAACAAACGAATGCTTGCAACAAAATCACGAAAAAAAATAAAAATAAACAAATGCAACATTCGCGCGTAAGAAATGATGTCAAAACTCCACTGCTTGGAGACTTGATATACAGCAGGCTAGTGCAGTAACACAAACCATATTCATTGGTTTACCTAAACCTGCATATTCTCTACATATACATGTAACTTAAATTGCATATCTTCTGTAGCATTTGTCTGATAAGTATTATCTGTATACAAAGTCGATATACGCAAATGTTTCCGACGCACGCCATTATCGAGACATGACGAATACACTTTGCACATGCGGCGTTTAGCACCAAGATCAAAGTCACACAATTCAAATGTTTGAAAGACATGGAAAAGTAAAAAAGCAAACGAATGAGAAAAACACAAAGAAGGGAAAACAGCACAAAATATTTGGATTTTTTTTTAAACTGCACAGAAAAAAAATTGGCAGAAGTTAATTTAAACTAGCAGCGTCCCCGGAGAAATCTTCATGCAACGAATGTTGAAGAAAAAAAATTATGATCCAATGGGTTTAAGAAAAATACGAAAAACATTATTTGTAAATTTACAAAAATTAGTAAAATAGGAAAAAATATAAAGCAACATATAAACCATATTCTAAGTCCATAACTGTTAGACCTATAACGCCGTCATGCAGATAACACACAAATAGATGCATAATAACTAACCGTCTTCACTGACACGTCCAGGGCATGCAGGATTAACTATATACGTTCGACTAGGCAATGGCGTGTCAAAAATTTGGACAGGGGAAGCAAATTCATTGCCTCCATTTTCGTCCCTCATTTTATATTCCTTCTTTTTCCTTCCCTTCGTATCTTTTGCTTTTTACACTACTCCCAATTTTTCACCTATCTGTCAACTACCTTTTCCATTCTGGTTTATTTCTTAATCTAGCTCCTTTGTAGTTGCAGGTATTGCCTGACCTCAAATTGAAGTGCCAAAATAACACAATGTTCAAAACAGACACGACTTAATTTTGTCTGCTTTAGTACAACGTCTGGTTAAAGTTTTTGTTGTCAAAAATTTAATCAGTTAAGTGTTTGTAACGCCCAATCCCTTCGGCATTATGCCACTGCATGCAACAAACTTTACCACGAATAAGCATGCCTTGGTCGTAACAGCAAAGAAACCAATAGTACAACAATATCATTAACAACAAGACAACAAAATCCCCGCACATAACACTGTAACGAAAAAATACACTGACGAACAACATACAAACACGTACTTATATATAATACATTAAAAATGAAAGCAGAAAGCTATGGGGACTGAGCCAGATTATCGTGAACGTACTGCATGGAAAAAAAACAGCAAAACCGGAGCATGAACGATGTTACGACGGAAATGCAGAGCTTTGAGTCTAAGTAGAAAAGCTAATTTATGAAACTACAGCAGGCGAAATTATTGGGACCACTCGGCATGGTTATAACTATTGGGGCTGGTGGTTCGAACAGAATGGCTGATCTCTCATGAAATCCAAAAACTGTTGCAGTTGGTGGATGTGTACTGCCATGTTTTGTGAGTGTAGCCAATTTATTTTTTTTCTCTCAGAACAGACGCATGCTTCTGACCGTGCATTGACAACCATTGAGAATAATAACAAATAGCATACAGCCATACAAATCAAAACGTGACATGCATTTAACTTATGTTTCAATGCCGTATGGTTTACTCAGCTGAATTTGCATAATACAGGAGGAAATAGCCGCCTGTCGGTAACTAAGTACATTAGTAACTGAAGACAATAAAGTAATCCACAGTCGAACAAAAGTAGCTCTGACTCCTTATAGCGCCCCCGCAATTTTAGCAAAATTATTTCATTCGCCGTCGGCCAGAAACTCTGCGAATCGATCAGTGGAGTCGTTTTAATTGCGCAGTTTATTTTGGCTGAGATTTCGCAGAAGCTGCAATGACGAGTCACGGATCCGGTCAGTGCTTTGGCGCCCAACGTGTAGCCAGCATCGTGTGTGTTGCCTAGTCCATGTTCTTAGCACAGCAGTTGCACCAGGCAGCGAGCAGGAAGAGGACGCCCGTGATGACGGACAAAGCGTCGCCGACCATTGCCATCCAGTAGCACCAGCCGAGGTACGGCGCCTTTACCGGGTTCAGATCAGGTTTAAAGGCTTGACCGAGAAACTCACTGTATTCCGATGGGTCGTTAAGCGTGTTGTAAGGCTTTTCGGCTGAGTATGCGCCGAACACCGCCAACGCTGCCGTCTGTATCACAGCTGAATACACACATACACAGGTACACAATAGCACGCTGCCAGGAAGTAATTTTAAACGTTAAGCAAGCAAGTGAATTTGTATACCGAGCAAGTGTAGACTTTGTGCTCTTTGCAACTCCTGCTGTGACTTTCAGTACCAAGTATATACTTGTTGCTGGGAACTTAATTATGGCTGATGGGCCCACAAGGCGACTTAAGCATACCGTAGGCTATGTGGCGGCACTGGTGCCCTGTTCCGCATCGGGCGTTGAAAAAATGGAACAGGAAATTTGTATAGTCTAGCGCACAATTTCAATGAAAGAAGCCGCGGAATCATGCAAGGAAGCAGATAGTGGTATATATGAGGCTAGCGACTAATATAGCTTAAAAACTAGATTATAAACATATATTTTGAGTTGGCTGCGAAAACAGCACACGGGAAGGGGGATGTTTACATGATGCGAATAGGCCTGTGTGATCTCTTCACGAGATCACACAGTGTTACCTGCCACAAGGCACGTTATGTATAGCCTAAACGCGCCCCGCCTTAACCTCAGCCATGGGCCGGTACCGGTACTGGATCTACCTGCTCCTAGGAAGGAAGGCTGAGATGATTTTGGCTTTCCGTCCGGTTGTCGAGCCGAAAGTAACCTAGAGTTATGGCATAAAGGGACACGAAAAATTAAACGGCCGCTGGCAGTCGAGAGTGCATGTGCCCCAGTGCCTATAACTGGCGAAGCTCACTACTAATGCTGTCACGACACTGTCGTGAGTGACCTCATGAGCGGCCAAGTATTGCACGCAAGCGCTGTGTGTCATGCAATGCTGTACGTCACCTACTATTCACACGCCTGACCGATCCGACAGTGCTTCGCTATTATTAACCTATTATTGCGGGTTTTTGCAAGCTTAAGCCATAGGCCTATTGTCAACTCATAGGCTCAGGTGTGCGTCAACATTGTATTGTAGCCTACAGTGAGCCTATTCAGCCTATTCAGCGGGGTGCATTGCCTACACTTTCCGGCGCGCCACTACACCAATAGAGTTAGTGTGAAGAGTGGACGTGAACTGAGTCATGACACTGCTGACGCACAATGCAATACAATGTATCAACATTCAGCATAGATAGACCTACGACACTGTGGGTCAATAGCACATTAGGCTAAGATTTACACTACAACAATTAGACCTCTAAGCCGCAGACTTAGCCGCCGCCGCCGGACCGTGATTTTGCTAAGCTGCCACCGCCGCGAAAATCGCGGCTAGCCGAGAAAAATTTCGTAACATCGGTTTGTGTGACTAAAAACGACAAAGCGCAGTAGAAATGACGTCCCATAACGTAACTTTCCTTACAACCAGTTGCACAGTGTTGCAAATTACAACGTACAGAACACTTACTAGCCTACACACTGCATAATGCATTGCAAAATATGCCGGTTATGCATTGCATAGACGTAAAAAAACGTTCCAGAAATATATTTTTAAAATGTAAAAAGTCCTTAAAAATGTGGTATGAAAAAAACTGTTCATAAACGTTGTGTAAAAAAAACGTTAGCCTTAATTTGTTCAACCTCATGCCTAATACCTAATTCTGTAGGCGCAATACAGCCAAAACTGGGAGACCGAGAGAGATGAAAGAGAGCGAATTTTATTCAATTCCGATTCAATCGTGTGGTCCTATCATCATATCACACTAGACTAACTAAGCAAACTACAACAGAACCGAAATCTGCATGTAACCTATAAATTCCTTTTTGTGATGGTTTCAAATGTGCTTCTCGAAGTTCTTGATAGAATTTTCGGTAGGCCCTGGATGTTTTTTAATATAGAAAATGTTCGCAGAAAGAAAAAACGTTAAAAACGCAAAAACCTAGCAAAAATATAAAAACTGCACGAAACTGCAGAAACGTAGCGAAAATGCTAAGCCGCCGTCGCCGCAAAAATCACGGCTAAGCCGGGACCTTAGCCGCGAAAATGCTAAGCCGGCTGTGAAATTTGCGGCTAGCCGCTTTAAGGGTCTAACAACAATGAACAGACAACATAATAGTTCTAGTCACCTAACGGCCAAGACTCGTCGCATAGTTAGCCTATAGGCTAATAGCTCATGTCCCTACTCAGGACAAACTTTCGTGGCCTGGGGTGCAACAGTTGCTGCGCCTTCCAACTTCAGGTGCGAATGCAAATTTGTGCAGTACAGCCAACGTAATTTATGCCTACTACGTGCACGCATTTTCAGGGCAAGTTGCGTTTTCGACCGAGGCTCCGTTCCGAACCCCGCTGGGGAAACTTACTCACCAAGTTTTGAAAGTTAACTGTTTCAACTGATTAGCCTTGTACCTCACCCGCTCGTCACCGTCGCTAATCCACCCACACTATGAGACACTCGGGGAATAAAAAACCGGGCTGAGTTCGAGGCCAGCATTTGCAAAGCCAAGGTCAAGATCAGTGATCTTCGAGGCCAAAGCCAACGCCAAGGTCAAGCAAGTGGCTTTTGAGGCCAAGAACAAAGCCACTAAGTAAGCAAGTGAGTGAGTGAATTAGGCCTAAGTATGACAGTTTTATATGGCGCAAAAAAGCCAGTCTGATCTTAGTCAAACCGTAATGAACCATACGGTTTGACTAAGATCAGACTGGCTTTTTTGCGCCATATAAAACTGTCATACTT
>Ga0209671_1006489_pt1 | contig 12017 bp, 8 predicted proteins | sample WorMetHERISLAND2_2_FD_187401 | JGI IMG/M metagenome (GOLD analysis project Ga0209671, IMG submission 187401) | Marine gutless worms symbiont microbial communities from Max Planck institute for Marine Microbiology, Germany - Olavius geniculatus... | ecosystem: Host-associated > Annelida >...
GGGCGGGGAAGCGGGGTGGGGTTGGATGGGTGGTCGACAGGTGTCTGTATGTGACGTCATCGCGGCCTTCATCTCTGACCAAGTTATAGGACATCAGTCAATCCGGCCGACCGGCCGTTGTGTCTAAGAAACTCACCGTAGGTATGTATGTATACCTGCCGATACTGCTACTCGGTACTCACGTAGTGCAACATGCAGTAATCACAGCTGCCGCGGTAGCACACGTGTTTCCAGTTACACACTGCCGCCTCCAGGAGCCAGCCGTCAGGACCGCTCCAGCCTGCTTGAAATCAACAGTTTTTAAGTCATGACCTTGTAGACTCCACACATTCTCAACTCAACTAAGGTATGTCTTCCACACACTTAAACCAGTGCACCCAGCTGGCTTCACGACTATCGGCTGCAGTCGTGCGCCAGGAAGCAAACGAACGATGGTGTATTCTACGCCATCTGCGCACGGTTTAAATATGTTACAGCACTGTCTGAAGTGGTATACAAGCTCGTACTGCATATTCGCTTACTCTTACTGAGCTGTACTGGAAAGTGGTAGCTAGATACAGGAGAAAAGTTCCAGGTCGGTCAAGAACAAACTGGAGAAGCACGGACAACGAAGACCTCGACAAAAGATGGGGCTCAATGTGCGAGGAAGCAGATAAGAGGGACGGCATACACGTGAGTGCGGGATAAATCAAGGTCAAGGTCATCTGTAATAGTATGTTGTAGCCTATTGACATGTGTGCATTTCCAAGCTATATTGTAGCAATGTGACAGTCACAATCGGGTTGAGATGTGGGCCACACAACAGTCAGTGACCCATTAATCAACACCGAGAACTGTAAAGGAAATTCTGATGTTACACCCAACCAGAGAATCACAATCACGCACTGCTGGTGACTTGACTATACAGTTTAACCACTGACGTTATAATATCATTGGTTATACTTCACAGTACAGGGTGGTGCAAAACAAAGCGCAACAAAACATACATTTCCTTTCGACGATAGCTACAAATCCATTTTGCACACGACAGCACGTAGTATAGCGTGTCTTAGCTATCGTTGAGACGTCCGTCTGTGTGTCTGTCCGTCACACCATGTCACTGTATCAAAACGGCGATAGAGAGAATAAACAAATCTTCATGTGGGCTGCCACAAAGACTAGTTTTTTCCGTGCCGCATGGTGAAGAAATTCTCCTCGAACGAGGGCGTCAAAAGGGATACCTTTTAGGAAGTCGTTATTTCACCACTATCAACTCATCCAGCGTGAAAACGATTGCAGACAGGCACAGACATCTGCTTGTCATAACAAGCAATGCTGACAAGCTTTCTAGGGGTACCAACACAGATGACCTTGAACGACCTTGAAATATAAAAACGGACTTAAATTCGGGATTTTTTTCGTGATTATAGGCTGCGACGCATATTTCATATCGCATTATTATTTCATTGCACTGATTCCTTTGGTGGCAGCACCGATGCTGACGCGCGTCACGTGAGCATTGCTCAAATTATTTGTTGCTATTTCATATCGCATCGATCGACGTGAAATCAGAGTTGCGGGTGACATTTCTCGGGGAGAGTTGTTACGTGCTCGCGCAGTTCGGCTGCAGCTCAGTTCGCCTACAACGCAAACGTTCCTACTGTATATACGGTCCCTTTTTACGCGTCACCGAGTATACATAAAACCTGTAAGTTACAATAGGTAACGGTAGTCAATGGCAACGTGTACACTGTACATGCGCATCACTGGTGAGATAACATATAAGCACTACTGGTTCACTCATGACAACCTACAGACCGCCCACCCACTCGCAAACTTGTCGCTCTCTCACTATGGCGCCCCACACACACCGTCTCTGTCGGCACGCACCAGCACTGCACTAGTATACCCGGCCGGCACTGGCTGTGACAGCCATTGACTCACAGTCACAGACAGTCACCTTCCACAATGACACAAGATCATGACACAACAAATTCAGACACACGTTAACGCCGTCCACCTCCAGACAATCCCAGCAGGCAACTACACACATACGATCGTCAACGGCAGCCGTTACATTACAGCTTATCAAAGTGACTGACCCGCGAAGTTGGCCTTTGACTTCAAAGACGCGCTGTCAGTTGTGTGTCAAAATATTTCCATCAAATCTGAATTTTCTCCGACCTTTGTCTACTATATGCTTCGTAGCTTGGTGGCAAAGCGGTAGTGTCGGACATACCATCAAGAGATCGTGGGTTCGACTCACTTAGTACATTAATGGGTGACTGATAACGATCTCGTTTTATAACCAACAAGTAAGGTCAACTCAGCCTCCAACCCCTCAGGGGAGGGAAAATCGAGTACCAGCCTGTCTGGTTGGGGATCAAGGTAGAGTGCGTTCACCTGTCAGATGGCAGGTAACACTGTGTGACCTCATATGTCAGGTGACGCTCCGTAGATCTGAAAAACTACAGTCAGTTGTATGACAAACTATACAGTCTCCTTAAAGGTTTAAACCCTTTTTGCAGGCCGCTGTGCCGCTGCGGGCGGAACGCATCTGGTAATGCGTCTGCGGTCCTCATACGTCCCTTGCTCTGTCAGAGATTCTGGACACATTGCGGAGCAGAAGCAACTCAGACGAGCCCAAAATGCGCCAATATACACATTTGCAACCCCAAAACGTAATCGTAATAGGGTGTTTACACGATCCAGCAAACGTCCAGCATTACGGCTGCTGGAAGTTTGCTGGACGTTTGCTGGATCGTGTAAACACCCCATAAAGTAAACGTAAAGTCCTTCCGATCCTTAAGGCCCATAGGGTGGCACTGATCTCTGTTTCATTGGCCCTAAGCCAGAAACCAGTTTTTACACTGCGAGACCACGGATACGGGGCCAGTGTATCCGCGGTGTGCCTGCTTACGTCCCAGCGGTGAAGCCGGTACCAAATTATACTGCTTGATGACAGAGGCACATGTGTGTGAACAACTTGCCTAAGGTCGTTACCCGGCAGTGTCCCGGTGCGGAGTCGAACCTGCGCCCCTGAATGACCTCAGGATTACAAGTCCGGCACGTCACCGTTAGACTACCGAGCCACAAAATTCTCGGGAATCCTCACCATCCAAATCCTGGGTCCGCCCCTGGTTGATTCTTACGTGTCTGGTTGGCTATACAGCTATCACCATAAAATGATAATGCAAAAAACTGCAGATGTGAGGTGTAGTAGCAGATGCTGGGCCGCTGAGCACCAAAGATCAATGTCGAGATGCTTTTGAACACGTACTTCTATCTGTGCCTTGTGGATTTACTGTGTACCACGTGGTGCATATAAAGTGTGTACATAATTGATGACACTAGAGCATGGGTGACGGTCGCCCTGAGGCAAGTACGCAAATAGCATCTCAGTTCAACGCAGGCGCTGCTTTTAGTTCATTAACGACCAGACCACGACCACAGCGACGACTACGACATATTTGGATTGGATTCCGGAGTCAAGTAGTTCTAACAGAGTATAGCAGAGAAACGAAGACAGAGTATAGGCTGTGAGAACGGTCAGGTGTGCTGCTGCTTTTGAACTTCAGACTACAAACAAGAGCCGCCATTGTTTTTTTCTGAGCACTATGCCGCCAAATAGGCAAGCAGTAATGCATTAATTACAGTAGGCACCGTCTAACAGCGTCGGTGGCCAATGTGACTATGTTCTCGTACACGTCAACCAATGACCAATAGGCTCGCCCTGATTGCCCATTGGTCAGTCAACAAGAAATCTGAGCTAAGGCTCACGAGACGCGCGAAAGCCCATAGCAGTTCCTGTTCGCAAACTGTCAAGTCTATCTCCAGCTGTTTTTACAAAAGACTGGCAAACAACGGTGAAACAATGACTTTACGGGGGTACCGCTCTTTGATGCCTTCGTGCGCAGGCTTCCTTGAACCTAGAAAATCGAGACTTAGACCGCCGAAATCTACGTTCAATGCTAAAAATTTCATGCGCAGCTTGTCCATGTCTATCTCAATTGGTTTCAGCGCATTTCGCTCATGAAAAGTGTCTCGCATCCAAAATCGCCAAAAAATCCATGAAACCCCTATTTAAGCGTTCAAGGTCATCCAAGGTCATTGAAATCAGTGGCAGTCGAGAGCCAGTGCACGACTTCCTATTAAAAAATAGTAACCTAGGCCCTATCTCGCACCGTTACTGAGATACAGCGACTTATTGGCCAAAAATCGCTCATTTTGCCCTCCCCATCTCAATTAGCGCCCTCGTTCGGAGTGACCCCCTTCAAATTTATAGAAAAGCTTTACGGTTCTTGAAACTAGAGTCTTCCCGGCAGCAGACAGTAAAAAATTTGGTAATTCTAGCTTGCACCGTTTTTGACTGATCCACCCGTGTGACAGACGTACGAACGGACGGACAGAATTGCGATGGCTAAGACGCGCTAAAAGCAGTAGCTGCTTTCGCGCATAAAAACTAAACTATGTCAGTTCAGTTCAGTTAAGTCCCTTTGTATGCGCCTTAATGCCTGGCATAGACACTCTTAGCGCAATCAGTCACAGCTCAAAGCTCAAAAGTCATTCTACGTTCGTCTGCGTTCCTTGTACATACAACGGCCATTTCTTAGCTTCACACTCCACTTACTTCTATCAGTTGAGCATTCGTTGTACAACATGGGCTACAACAGGCTGTACGACAGATCACAACATGTTGTCATGCTGAGATGATGTACACCTTGTTGAGCGACTTGTTGACTAATGCATCCACAACAAATCCAAGAAGTGGAACGTGGGCTATAGCCAAAAGACAGGAATTCACAGGAAGCAACATTTCTGAATGCCACCGACTGGCCTTGTTGCCATCATGGCACGGCTGTTTACCGTGCAGGGAAGTTAGCTGCACGCTGATTCCCAGCATCCAGTCCACGGGCATAAATCACACTTGCAACGACTACCTGACCTACAACTGTCAGAGAAATCAAAGGCGCAACTCTTGACACTAAGTGACCTCACTGACCTGCAGCTTATCTATCAGACGACCTTTACACATCATCACAGAATCACTCACAGTTACCTGTGCTTGGCCTGAACCATCACGACCCATGCACTGCATCATTCACACTACAGTATTTGTATTAACCAGAAATACTCGGTACTTGTATTAACTGATAATTATGTAAAACGTATTTTGCTGCTCTTGGCATGCAACAATACTCTATGATGAGAAATAATGTTGATGCAATGACATAAAAACGCAGGTTGTACATGACGACTGAACAATTCCATAAAACTTTTTGCCTGGTGTGTTCTTACAGAAAATGTTTGTCGAATGTAACAAATATTGATACTAGATTGTTTTTCCTATTAACACCAAAACAGAATTACCAAGTAAGTGATTAAAATGACCTGGCATGTTGCAAGTGCAACCAGCACATACTAAAAAAACAAGCAGCGTGATCGGAGTTGAAAAGAAAGGCTCCCAGATTTTTGGGAGCATCGATTTCCGAACAAAATCGAACGAGAAAATTGGGATCAAGATGGAACGTCACATAGCCCCTGGCAAGGCATGTGGTGAAAAATCACATATTACAGCACAAAAATAACCTCAATATCGGCGGTAAAGTAACTTTCGTTTTTTTTGTTCCTGAGCCAAAAACTGTAAGCACAAAATGGGATCGTGTTTGGGCGTCGCGTAGAAACGGGCGAGGCCTATCGTGTGATGAAAAAAACTGCACATTACCACCCAAAAATAACTGCGACATCGGTGGTAAAGTGATTTTTGGTTTTTTGGCACTGCAGCTAAAAACCATAAGCACAATGCAGAATTCCGAGGGGGCATCATGCAGAATTGTGTGATACCTACCATACAGTTAAAATATCTCACCGATTGGTAAGAAAATGGGTGAGATATACAACGACAAACACTGCGTGCAAAATGGGCTATTTTCAGGCCACATTTTGTGCGCGTGCAACATGAAACCTCCAGAGCCCAGAGCCACACATTACATTTAGGAGTTCCTAGTCTATAATGTGCTGCTCGAAAAAAATATGGGCCACTTGCAGATTTCTGGAAGAACTTTTTTCAATAATTGTGGAAAAATGCCAAACAAATGGGTTAACTTTGGGGGACGATTTCTGAAAAATCGGCAAATAAATAAAAACTTAAAACGTATGGGCAATAAGTAAGGGCTATTCGCTGACAACTTGGTGAATGAAATGAATTGATCTACCCTATAGGTTCTGTCACTAAAAATTAAAGTATTTTTACAGGCACAAACATACAGGACGAAAGCATGTCTAGTTCAACCCTCAGTTTTTCTTTTTTTCCACCAGACAAATCACCAAAATAACGAACTGTCTGCTTAAATACCGATCAAACATAAAACAAAAAAGACGTACATCACGAGTCATATTTGACGCTTTTTAGCCGTTGAACATACTGTGTACTAACAGCCGTTATCTATAAGCATGATATAGAACAGATAGAAAAATTCCAAAAAAAGCTAGCAAAATCGTTATTACCTTATGTAAATTACCATACAAAGAACACTTATTTTCTTTAAACTCATATACACTAAAATACAGAAGACTGCATGGTGACATGATTGAAATTTTTAAAATTGTGAATGCCATTTATGACAGAAAAGTCACACCTACACTACATTACAATAATACTTCAGTAACTACAGGTAACAAACTCAAATTGCACAACCAAACATTTACTTGGCAATCTGAAAAACTGGTAAAAAATGATACATCCAGATTGCCGGTCTGATAGCTTTAAGCAAAATTTTCTACCTTCAGATCAGTGATCTGAGCACTCAGATCGGCAAGATCTGTTGACTACAGACAACAAACTCACCTGCAGATCACTCACTTCAGATTTGCCATCGAATATTTAACATTCCATCAGTCTCCTGTCCAAAGATATCTCAGCTGGGGCCCTGCCTACTAACCATCCAGATGCTAAGATGTATTCCCTGGCTGTGGTCGACGCCAAGGGACATGAACAGCCAGTTGCCCATGCTGTACTGGCTTATTTTATCGGTTATTGTTTATTATTTTAGTGTTATTTAACTTTAAAAATATTTCAAATACGACTAAAGTGAAGTTGTATGAAACCTTCGTAGTTCCAATGAGTTGTACGGCTCGGAATGCTAGTGTCTGAGAAAGGAAGACGAACAAAGAATCCTAGTGGCAAAGATGACGTGGCTAAGGAGATTGTTGCGAGTGACAAGGCGCGACCAAACGAAAAATGAGAGTAGAGAGTACGGAGTACTCTACACCAGGAAAGGACATTGATTGACAGAACAGCACAGCAAAGACTAACATGGTTCGGGCATGTGTCAAAGATAGGCAGTGAACAGCTGCCAGTAAAAGTGATGCACTGTTCCATAACTGGACAGAGAAATCAAGGAAGACAACCAGGGAAGTGGATAGAGAATATAAAAGAAGACAGACATGAGGAACATACAATTTGACGAAGCGATGGAAAGAACTTATACGGATACATTCGATCTGAGCACGCATTAATATTAATCACTCAGATTGGTGAGTTTGCTGTAGTTAACAGATCTTGCTGATCTGAGTGCTCAGATAATTTTGCCTAAAACTATCAGATCGGCAACCTGAACGTATCAATCTTTATCGCTCTTTCAGATTGCCGATCTGAAAGTAGCAAATTTTGAACAAAACTGTCCGATCGGCAATCTGAAAGACCGGTAAAAATTGATACGTTCAGATCACCGATCTGGACGTATAATTATCGTTACTAATTACTGATACTGATGGACGCAGTCACTCACCAGTTGCTGACAACTAAGGAGGTACAGATCATGAGACGTACTACTACCACTGACTGGTGTATACTTGTACCTTAACTCAGACCAGTTGGCGAATCCAAATGGGCGACTTCACTTTTTGACTTAAGACTTTCGATGAGACTTTCACTGAGCCTAAACTTAGGTCTAAGTACCTACTTAGGTCAAAAAGTGAAATGATTTCGCTGAGACTTTCGCTGAGTCTAAAGTACCTACTTAGACCGAAGTTTAGACTCAGCGAAAAGTCTCAGCGATTTGCCGAGTCCAAAAGTACCTACTTAGACCAAAGTTGAGCCGAACTGACCTGGCTAAAGTCGGTTCGATTTGCATGGAAGAGATAGCTTTAGCCCTAAGGGCTTAACTTTCGCTGAGCCTGAATCCATTTCAACTTTTGACTTAAGCTGAGCGAAAACATGGCGACTATTTACAGTCCTATGCATACGGATAGTTTAGTAAATTAAAGCAGTAAGTAAATAAACGCCGTAATGAATGTGCAATGACGTCCGATGTTACGTAATTACGTTATTTGCGTGCGCGGCGCAATTAAATAAGCAAGTCCAAGCGTAAATGGTTGATTTATTTCCTGTTAGGTTTACCTGTTTTTCCGCCATTTTTAATCGTTTTGGTCTAGATAAAAGTTTAGTTGAACTGTGGTCTAAGTACAGACTTCAGCGTTCAGCTTTAGCTTTCGCTCAGCGAAAAGGCTCGGCGAAAGTCTAAGTCAAAAAGTGAAGTCGCCCAATGTATGCCATTGCTCATCGCAGCAGCCGCACTATTGGCTCGTGACAAGCCAAAATCAATAACTCACCTCTTGTTCGGTGTCGTCTCGTACACAAACACACGCAGCTCGAAGTCTAAAGCCGTCTTTGTCGTAAGTCCGAATCTGGTTCGGTTTCTCTTTCACCATTTCCTTCCGCTCGGCCGTAATTTTGGCGGTTTAGGGTGGACCCCGGACAGATTTACATCTAGAAATCACATACGATCATCATAACACACGATGTTTGCCGGATGACTTCCCCGCATGCTCTGCAACTGACAGCGATGTTGCTCTTAAGGTTACAGCAATAAACCGAAACCGCGTGCTAAAATTTAAAAAAAAACCTAGATAAGCAATTTTATACAAACATAATAAAATTTGTTACATTAAAACAATATGACGTTACCTGTGCGGTGTGTTATACCTGTGCTTGGAAATTGTTAAAGACAACGATTTGACAGAAAATGCAAAGGCGTACATGTACATTTACAGTACTTGAATGAGCGTGGAGTGCAGTGGAATATGGAGTGGAATAATGCTCCACCAATTATCATCCGTTATGTTATCTGCTCGGCCATCATGTAAACAATAAACAAACTTATGTGAAGAAAACGAACGCATGTGCTGTAGTCACAGAAATCTTAAGAAGGAAAGACGTAAAGTATGGCAAATCCACCTGTGTACAGGCACATCGTTTTAACCGGCCCACCGGGTAGTATTTTATTGATTTTCGAAACTTTGTTCGTTTGCGAACTAGACGCATGACGGACGAGATTAGTAGTAGCCCATAGCGTGGAAGAATAGTTACTTTTTCAACGGCATCAGTAACTAGTAATTAATATCCCTGTCAAGGTGAACGTAGTGAACACTGGCGGAGATTAAGTAATTGTTTTTGTGTGTCTGTGCACATGATGACCTGTGCACATGATGATTCATAATGCAGCGGCGCAGGCGTGACGTCATAATAGCAGTGACATTGCATCAACAGCTCAAGCAGCAACGCTGGCGTCTGCTGTCATTATTTGTCCTTCCCTTTCCCCTGGCGCGAAGCAGCCTTCCTCTTCGCCTTCTCATTTCTTTGTATTTAACTTTGAATGACCCCTGTTGCCATGGCAACAAAATTTGAGACATAATTTGCTATAACTCAGCTTGTATAAAAATATCTTCTAGATTTTTGCATTTAACAAGGGGTTTTGGGACGGGCTATTGAATGAGGCCAATCTAATTTTACCATGACCGGCTCTTGGCAACAATATTTGTATAATTTAGCCCAAAATTACTAGAAGTGTAGTACTAGTAGTAGTGGTAATGTTTAAACTACTTCGTTTAGTGGAGATATGCACTCACATGAGCACCTTTTAGTTACATCTTAAATTGTGGCATGTGGAAAACTAAGGTTTCTGCAAAAAAATTCTTTTTTCCAATTAGTAATGTTAGATTAGACAAAAATGTGTTTACAATTGATTATGTTGTTTTGTGTCAGGAGTTGGTAAAACTACACTGATCAAGAAGACATGTGATGCACTTAAAAGTCGATATGTACCAATTCAGGGATTTTACACACAAGAGTGCCGACAGGGATCAAGTCGTATTGGATTCGATGTTATAACATTGAATGGTGACAGGAAACCACTTGCACGAGTTCCGTTAGTGTTCACTACATCACAGCTGTATATAGTTAATATATAGCTACAATGAGTCCAGACCCATTGGGGTAGCTTAAACACTCTCTTATTTTTACTTGCGAAAGTAGCTACTGCTTTCAGCGCATGTTAGCCATCGCAATTCTGTCTGTCGGTTTGTCCATCTGTCTGTCGCACGGGTGGATCTGTCAAAAACGGTGCAAGATAGGATCACCGAATCTTCACTTTCGGCTGCCTGGAAGACTCTAGTTTCAGAAACCAGAAAGCTTTTCCATAAATTCAAAGGGGGTCACCCTGAACGTGGGTGCTAAATGAGAGGGGGTGGGCAAAATTTGTGATTTTTGGCCAATAAGTTGCTGTATCTCAGTAACGGTGTGAGATAGGGCCTAGGTTACTATTAATCACTAATAGGAAGTCATACACTGGCTCTTGATGGGCGCCAAATTCAATGACCTTGAAAAAATTTTGGTTGTAGTACTGGTTAGTTTGTGTTACTATTTACCATAATTTACTCAGTTTAGTTTTATTTGCAGGGCTCTCCTAATGCATTGATTTAATCAATCAGTTTATATATGATGGAGCTTTTTATTATTTATGTGATCGCAAAGTATGTAGTCCTGCTTCAGTTATCAGACATTATCAACAAGTTTTTCTACTGTGATATTTTTTACTAGTTTGCTAAATTTAGAGCTGCAGGAATTAATGAGTAACTTTTAACAATTTGTAAAATTTTTAGTCTTTAATATTTTAATTAAAGTCGTTTAACTAAGAATGCATTACAATAGTTACTGTTAGTTCTAGTACCAGTTAGCAATTAATTTATCATTAATCATTGAAAATTACAAGTATTTTAAAGAATTTTAATCGTTACCAACTGTAGTTAGTATAAGTATATCTTATCTAGTTTTAAGCTACGATAAAACACATAAAGCAAATTACTTTTACAGATCCTGCAAATGCTATGCAATGAACTAGAGAAACCATAAGGTATATTAATTAGAAGCAGTTAATGTTCTGTTTTTAGTGTACTTTGCATACTTCCTCTATATTTGGTGTCTGGCTTGTTTGTTGTAAAATGCCTGATCACAGCATTATTATTATTATTATTACATGGTTAAAACACATGTTATGTCATTCACAGTATAGTGAAGAATCGCAAGTGTGGGCACGTTACGTTTCACTCACTGCAGGAAAGCACAGCTGTACAGAGCAAATTTGAGCCTACTTCTAAATGTGTGTTGTTAATAGTCAGATGGTGGATCGAGCAGCCGCGGCGTGTTCTGTGGGCAAATATCGTGTCATGACTGCATCATTTGAAGCATGCGCATTGCCAGCACTTGCACTTCCTGTATGTTTATGAATTTCTGTACATGTATGATTTGCTACTGATGATGGTAGATTTGTAATAAATGATTAATGTGTGCGTTTTGTGCTGTTAGGTTGACTCTTTGACTGAGTTTACTTAATAAAGCCATTTTCATTGTCTGTCAGTACCATATATCTGTCTGTCCATATGCAAGAAAGTTTTCAAGTTCAAATGAAACATGGCGTGTAGGTAGAGGTCAATGAGTGATGTATGGCGGTTTGCCATCTGGCCTGATCCAAAGTTACAAGATCTTTGGAGTTAGAAATACTTCTGTTTTTACGCGCGAAAACAGCTATGCTTTCAGCGCGTCTTAGCCATCGCAATTCTGTCTGTCTGTCTGTTCATCTGTCTGTCCGTCTGTCTGTCACACGGGTGGATCAGGCAAAAACGGTCCAAGCTAGGATCTCCAGATCTTCACCTGGAGATCCTAGCTTGGACCGTTTTTGCCTGATCCACCCGTGTGACAG
>Ga0209671_1006490_pt1 | contig 12016 bp, 9 predicted proteins | sample WorMetHERISLAND2_2_FD_187401 | JGI IMG/M metagenome (GOLD analysis project Ga0209671, IMG submission 187401) | Marine gutless worms symbiont microbial communities from Max Planck institute for Marine Microbiology, Germany - Olavius geniculatus... | ecosystem: Host-associated > Annelida >...
TGTGTCCACTCCAAAATATCTCTGACGTGCTGCACTGTAACGGGTGCAGTCTACCAAAAAGTGCTTAACTGTGAGCGGAGAATGGCAATCTTCACATACTGGCTGACGTTGTGTCCGAAGAAGTCGGCGCGCTTTAGGCCTACGAACAGAAGCACAAGGCGACGAATTGCACGGTAAACTGTGCGTATGTTAACCGTCGCCCGTCACTGATCCAGAGCGTCGGTAAAAGACAGTGCCGAAACCAAGAGACTATGGCTACCAATTCCGCAAGAAAAAAATCGCATCGAGCCGAAATTTATCACTCGTTTGCTACACAACATACGCTCGCTTCGGTTTTAGTCTCAACTGAGACTTATACCCCGTTTACACCTTAGTATGACTGAAAAACGCAGGACACATACCGGTCAATGTATTGATTGTAAGCTTAGCCAGTACAGAATTTAAGAACGGGAGTGGCGTGAATGAATGTGCAAACACTGACAACATGAGTGATGTACATTGTAAATTTAAGCGTCCCGGCGCATGTCTGACGTACGGCGTCACCCTTGGCGTCCAGGTATGTGGCCTTCGTCTTGAGCGTCGGCGTAGGACCTATGGCAGTTTGCCCTTGTTTTTAGGCATCTGGTGGCGTGCTGTCTTTGTCATTTTTGCATTGTCTAGCGGCATTCATTTAAATTTACTGAACTACTGAAAGGTTAAGTCTTGATTTCATGTCTGAAAATCATTTTGCGGTTATCATTTATGTGTCCTGCGGCTTTCCTATGGAGTCCTGCGGTATCCAGCGGTTTTCAGGCATACTGTTTACACGTGTTTCATCGTGTAAACAGCCTATTACTTGGCAGTTAGCACAGAGTAGTTTCCGTCCAACAAAAAGCCGGCCACATACGCAAGAACGTACGCAAAAAACGCAACAGACGCAGCTGACGCAACGACCAAGATTCAGCAGAACAGGGCCGGAGACCTATACAGATAAATAATGAGAAAATTACGTAGTAACGGAAGACGGCTGACGGTCAGAAAAGACAGGCAAGTATACTCGCCCGTTGGAAAACGTTTAACTTTTTTGCGGTTGCCCATGACCTCAGGGATAGTGGCAGACGATCGCACCGTGACATTTTCTACAGATTATCTTTCCATTCGACCACCCACAAAGGCGCCAGACTACACTGCAACATGGGTTACGACGTGGCAGTCGGAAATTACGTAGAATTACACTTGGCTGGATTATCCGGTACGTACGGGAAAATCTCCCGTAAGCCTGTATCCTACATATCCGTATTAAACACTCACAGCAGGCGTACCTCGCATGAGATTATGCCCGACGGAAGGAATCTCTCTGCTGAACTAGATTGCACAGTGAACGCAGACAGGCTAGTGCTTCGCCATAGTCCGTATACACATGTATTATACATCTACGTCCTCCTGTTTATCGACAGCATTCGCAGTGGCACAGAACTAACAGCTGCAGTCGACGGTGGAGCCGATCAATAGAAGACGGCGACGACAAACATTCAGCGTCGCTGCAGACCTGCGACTAGACCCATCGTGGATCGAAGGCGCGGAACTTTCGACCATGTTTAGCGGTTTCTCGCCTCGCCTATACAGACTATGTATACACTGTCTGAGTGTCCGTCCGTCTGACACGTCGCCGTGCACGGCCCGCAAATGCACGAGCACGAAGCTTGCCGAGTCGACAGCGAAGCGAACAAAGACCTCCATCAAACACAGTTAGCTCGGCGCAGTGCGGTGCTGTATGGGGGCCTACACTAACTACCAATGCACACACTACTGTGTTCGCCTACTGTAAAGCGCTCTGCTGGCTGGCTTCTGCGCAGTAGTCTCCAAGCTCCGGCGTGCAGTGCAGTGCCCGACTCTCCTCCGGTAGATTCTCGGTCACGGCGCCCGTGCATGTTAAGTAAGTAAGTAAGTAATCTTTTATTAAACAACGGTCAAACGTCAATTACGTCATTGCAAAACAGAACATAACATAGCAAAATTGGTACAAAAAAGTAAAATGAAATAAAATGAAATGAAATACGGTAGAGCTACAACAGATCTACATGCAAAATCTAATATGCATCACCAAACAAATGTCGCAATACAAACGAACGTTTGTACTACAGTGACACTGAGGCAAAGCAAAATTACAATTCGTGGCCCGGTCATAAAATAAAATAAAATAACCGGAGACGGCAGGCATGACAAGCTTTCTCTCGAGACCAACTTGAGGCTAAATTTTGAGGCATTGCTTTCAGTCTCGCTGTCGTTGGCCAGTTTCCGTCGCTATAGTCTCGTTCTCGTTCTGGTCCTATTATGGTCTCATTCAATTTCATGAAAGACAGTCGTAAAATCAGCTGTTTTACAGTTCTTTAGTTTGTACACATCCGCGAACGCCCTAAGACGCCTAGATGGCAATGCCTATGACTAAACAGTAACTACAGGGATTGAATTTTCATTTGAAACGCCCGAAAAACTTTCTGCTACTGATAAGGTTGGCATAGGTAAACGAAATAACATTTTACACACGCAATGTGACATCTATTTCTGTCACAATTATTGCAAAATTTCCGAAAAATCCGTGACTCGTCGTTCTCGTCGAAAGATTTTCACTGTTTCCAGAGTGAACACAGACATGCGTTTCCAGCATGATGTATTGGTCTGTGAAAATACGCTGTGGCGTTTGGAATAAACGTCGTTTGATTGTGCATAAAATTCTGACGCGGTGCAGATTTGCGCTTGTTACTGCAAAATGTTTCCGAGGGGGCACTTTTTTCCCGACAGAGATTGCATGTACCGCGAGGGTTTCACAGTAGAGGCTTGTGGCCAGGTTACTACTACAGGTGAGCGGCATATGTCAATGGCCCGTACCACCAGAGCACTGAGTGTGAACTTGACCCACATACCTCGGCTACCCACCCTCCGGCAGTCTGGCTAGCATACAAACTTTATGAGCAAATAACACACCGTAGTCACCTAGACTCGGCCGTCGTCGCCGCATTCTTCCGGCGGCCATGGCCTACGTGAGCGGCCTACTCCGTTGTGTTGGGGGCACTCTGGACGGAAACGCATTAACATGCGAGCTGCGTATTCGACCGACCGTCCGTCCGTGCAGGCAAAACGAGTTTCTATAATTGGATCGCCGACGAACGAACGAACGACACGGCAGACGGACGTGAACTGATTGTACACGGAGAGATAGAGGTGTGAGGCACGAAAATACGGCAGCTGTGCGTGTGTGTGTGATCGATTCCATTATGTCATGCGATTGCGACGTGGCACGCTGCGCAGTAACCTAGTCATGAGGCCAACGACGTAAACACTGTCAGTATTAGCACGTGACCAACGGTAATTACTCCGTCAGGCAACTAGTGGCAGCTCAGCAGCTATTAGGCTATATACCTCACTCAGCCACTGACTGTTTCATCAATTCCTCCTCTGGCTAATTCTGTAAGCTGAGCCATCGTTTTAAGCGTTTGAAAATACTAGAAGCGTCCCGCCCTATAGGCAGGAGTTTTACACAATGCGCTAAGCTGACAGGTTTGGTAAAATCAGCGGCGAAAGGAGACCCGGCAACTCAACCCCCGCCCTCCAAAGCTGCCCGTGGGGCCGGTGAGAGTCAAGGTGGGGGCACGTACCTAAGGCCCAAGGACTCAAACGCCGAATAGGGAGCAAATGGTGGGGGAGGGCAGATGCCCATCCTAAATTTTCGGCTGTCGCAAAAATTATGACAATATCTTCTTGTCGAAAAATGTTCATCCAAAGTGCAAACTTTGGCGCTGAAAAAAAACCGCTATTTTGGGAAAATTCAAGGGCAAAATTAAAACGTTGAGCACCCATAATCTCTTCTGCTGAAAATCTGCAGCTTTTTGTCAGAATTCTTTCAAAAATTTGCAGTGTCTGTAGAAAAATTGAAACTTCCGGCCTTGCTACTTTTTAACCCTCGTACGACGCCGCCGTTCACTGGAAATTCAAGCCCTTTATGAATAATTCTGAGTTGCAATTTGAGCCTGTACTATAGTACTATCGTACTACTGTACTATCGCATTCGCCGGTAGGCCTATAGATCAAGTCAAAACAACCAACTGAAAGTCGTAAACAGAAAAAGTAACGTCACGGAAGAGATGGTTAACGTCATTGGTCACTGGTTATTTCTGTACGGAAGCTGATGTCAATGCGATAGTGAAGTGAAACTAATCGAAAGTTGTGTGCAACGAGAACGCACGCATGCAGTTAGCGCCATCTATAGCGCGCAGAAACTCGAGTTTGTCCACAGAACTTGGCTTCAATACTTCACGAAACTGGCGGGTTGAATCGAGATAAGCTCGAGTTCGATTAGCTTTACCGAATCGATTCGAATCGATTAATCCCAGCTCTAGCTGACAGACAAACAGACAGACAGACTTTCCGCGCATTATAGTAAGATTGCAACGTTTGAAGACTGCAATAGAGGGGAAAATCGAAAGAAAACAGATAGGTCTACAAGTTAAGCTAAGAAGGAAGACGTAGACTTACTCATAAAGCAAGAAGAGTTAAGAGAAAAGCTTAACACAAGAGTCGAATGGCATCACAATCAACTGAATTTGTCTATAGGCAAAGCACTCAAGAAAAAGATGTTTAGCTCAGGCTTAGCTGCGGCAAAAAGCGCGCGTGCCAACGTTGTCCTGCGTGACACTGACAGCTGTCTTTCGTCTCGATTCAGACTTTCAGACTGTCCTTCAAAACAGACTGTGTGATACGCGATTGAAATATAAATTAGTACCGGTAGTCTAAAATGGCTCTGAAGCGTAGTGAGGCGTTGGCCACACGATAACTTAAATCTTCAACCAAATGCATATAAGCCTACATGTAAGCTACCTAACAATTTGCAATTTAAGATATTTACAAAAATGCATCAGTTGCATGTGAAAAAAAACAATAATAAATCGTACAGTTTGTCGTCGTGAACGTTTGCGCGACGTTTTTCATCAGAATGCACGTATCACTGGAATGGACTGGTCTGGTAACGCGGACCCTTGCACCCAAGAGTCATTTATCCGGCGAGCCAGCGAGCGCAGCACCCGATGCCATGGTAACTACATCGGCAGCATCACTTTACGTCACTCGCCGATATGAGTGCTTGCTGAACGAACGACCTCGCTCCACTAATGCCTACTCCAGTTACAATCACGCAGACTACCCTAGCGTGAGTGGTGCGTCGGAGTGAGTGGAGACCAGAAATGCATATCATTCCACTTTTTAACCAGAAGTCTTTTTATCCACTGGACTGGACTGGATTTCAGCTCTCTCAATAAAACAACAGTGTAGTTTTGGGCGAAACACAAAAAGCAGAGAGCGTATTATACAAGGTAAGCAATTACGTCTGAAACGGTCAACAAAAGAACGAACACTGACGAAAACACGTGACAGCGGCAGCATCGTCAACAGCAGTCGATCCCAGCTTTCTTTACTGCTGTTTTATGGCGAAATAAAGATGTATTTAATACATAAAACTGGTGCAGAGAAATTGAATCACTCAACAGTTCCAGAAAACTAGAACGGGGCGTACGACAGCAGCTATAGACTGACAGAGCGTGATGAAGGTGGAGACCAACACCATGGTCCGGAGATACTCGCTTTTGCGAACCAGGCCAGGGTGAACTTTAGTCGATGAGCCAAACGTACAAAGACGCTTACAGCCAGCGAGAGAAAAAGAGAGAGAGCCAGTAGGCAATGACGACAGATGCCCGACAGATGTACATCTGTGGTTCATCACCTAGCGATAGTCGAGAGCAGCCAACACTGCGCGCGTCAGCTGCTGCAGGCGTGAACTGGTTCGCACCCATTATAGCACACACACACACACAGACGTAGGCCCCTACGTCCGTGCTGGTAGTCGACGTGACTGATAACGTCACCGGAACGGGTCACTCTGGTCACGTGACGTCGTGCACAGTCGTCACTTCCGGTCCGGTGTTTATCGCCGTGAGAAACGCGCAACCCTGACCGTACATGTACATGTACATGCAGGTCTACAGTGTCCGGAACTCCAGGATACCGGATGGCAGGAAACGTGACGTGAGCTAGTCACCAAACTGGCCAATACAGTTGCAACTTTTCAAAAATGTTCCACTGGCACATTCTGCAGTGAATTTGCAGCAAAATGAATCCCACCACATGCCAACTGCTTCGCTACACTACATGCGAAATATCAATGCCAGTTCTTTTACTACATGCAGTACACTGACCGCAATTACACTGCTATATTAATCCGGCCTATCTTCTCTCTTCTACGATAAGAAAGCTATCCTAGATTGGAATCTGTGATCGGGCCGCTATCGCACAGCACACTGAGATGAAATGCAAAGCAAACCGAGCTGAGTCTATTCGTCGTTGACTGTCTGCGTTTCCGCGTATAATTCATCGACTAACGTGAACGGACTTGCAAACCACAGTCGTTCAATCCTTCCTTCCCGGCGTTCCCACCCACCCAGAGCAGGACAAATAATACAAGGCTGGCGGGGCATGGTTTATCAATCCCGCGGGAGAGATGCTGCAGAACGACGACTGCACGTTTTATCGCTGCTCTGCTGCCCGCGGCGCCCGGTAATAGCCAGTCCGTCCGTCCGACCGATCGATGCACGACCTAGACGCAATTCTTCAGACCCATTCGAACGTATACGAGTAATGCGCACACGGAAAAGCATTTTGTTCCGGCTGTAGGCCTATACGTTGTGGAGGGGATGTACTAGCCCGCCGTAAACGCGAACTACACTAGGGGGAGTCAGCAGTCAGGGGCCGGGCTTTCAGTATATACGGTCAGAAAAAAACTATTGCTTTTTAAATACTGTTGAGCTGCTATACAGCCGGTGTCGTAGCATTTCGCCTAATCGCTCCCCCAGTTGGGTCTACTGCAGGGCCCCAACCGAAATCGAACCAGGGTTAGGGTTAGGGTAAGTATACGACGCGAAATGAGATTAGGCGAAATCAGACGACACCCGTCGTATACTTACTTACGGTCGGCCAAAAAAATTGGTACAGAAAAAAATGATGACCGACAAAACAAAGCTTGTCAAAGAAGCAAAAAACGACAAAGCAAGTCGTTGTTGTTGGCCCGTCTATCAAAAAAAGATTAGGCAAAATGGGATTAGGCGAAATGCGATTAGGCGAAATGTTACCCAACCATACAGCCAATGTCTTGGCTACCACTCAGTCTACTTATTGGCAGTGAATGGGTGACAAATTGAAAACTGAATATTCGGGTCACAGAGTGATCTCTTAGTAGAATATTATCATTTAAGTTTCAACTGGCACATCTATCCATAGGATACAGGCCAATATATAAGTGGTTATAAACTCACATAACTACTTCCACGTGTAAGGTCGTATGTTATGTCTAAGGGGTGGGAGGTGGCAATCTGATCGTAAAGAGTTGGGGACGAAAACGACCACTTCTCTGCCGACTACGTGTATTATGGTTGTGTCTATAATCAGAAGATTCGTTGGTCCAAAGCTGTAGAATGCAACACGCATTTTCGCTTACCTTGAGCCTAAGCTTCTAACCTTAACCCCAAGACAGTGCTGAGAGTCGACAATGTAAATATTGAGTCGACGTTTGCAGGGGTGTATAGGAAAAGAACCCCAAAGCTCTCGAACTATCGAACTTTCGCATTATCGAGCTGCCCCGCGTTCTGATAATAACTAGACTGTAATCAACCAGCACTCTAGCACTCTGCCATTCAGTACAATGCCAGCCATCGTTAATTGGTAAGTCTGTGTTCTATTCAGGCAAACTCGCCCGCAGTCTATACGGCTTCAGGCTGTGTTTCACATAAGCCGTGATCTCAGGCCGATAGGACGATATACGATCACCGTACGAAGTCGAGCAAGTGCGAACAAGCCTGAGTTGTTAACGGATTTACGACTAATAAAAAAATCCTAGAACAGTGCCGACTTCAGTTTTTTTTTCTGCGAGCAAACTGCAAACTAACACCGCGCCTGTTGTAAACAACTACATAAGCATTTCTGCTTCCACTGCTCCGGCCCCTTCGATAGCAGTTTATACAAAAGACAAAATTCAATGCTTACATGGTGATTATGGCTTAGGCTCAAGTAGTATATAAACTGTAAGATTGTCATCTAACTAATTTTTAGCCGACCGTACTTAAGTAACGGTCGACCTTATGGCATGGTTGTCGTCCGTCCGTCCGTCTGTCACGAATGTATTGCGGCTAAACGGTGTAAGAGGTCGGCAATAGTACCATCGGATAGTAACTATGTTTCCATGTGCAGCGGTTTAGCCGCAATTTTCAATGGAAAGTTTCAAGCTATAAGTGGCCATATCTCGGAAACTGTGAGAGATAGGGCCATAGTTACTACTAATCCCTAATATAAAGTGGCCCTTTCAGATTACATGAAAAGTATTGACCTTGGCTGACCTTGAAAGTCACAGACAACCAGTATGGTCGGCTATCCTAGCGACAGCTGGGCTTCTTGTTCTTACTAGAGTCGATGATTCGCAGTGGTCGTATGAATTTAAAAAAAAAACATTAATTTCAACTACAGTGTACATTAAAACGTAACAGTTGGTGGACTTGATGGGTTCGTTTTTAGTCCACTGAATGGCCCGATTCTTCCGAGTGATAAAAGCACCAACTGAACTTTACTGCCTCTAGGTGTGTTCATTAGATCTACCTATCTCACCTGCATGCCATAGGGCTTTCAGTCATAGTAACGAACTTGCGTGACCACGTGACCACGTTTCCACTGATGAGCTCAATCAAATCGAACAGACTTGCAACTCAGTCCACATACAGTATACGTGCATGAATCCACACTGCAGTCACGTCTTTTTTTGCTATAGCCTAATTAGCTTAATCACGACGAGCGAGTAGCTTTTTTGTTCGAGCGATCTATACCGCTCTCTGTTTCTTTAAAAGACATCCGCAACACAAGGTTCAACCGTGAGCTTCATTTGTATGTGACATTGAAGTAACATTTCGGTTAAAAGCAGTGGCTTATTATAGCATATCGAATTTTTCGATAATTATGGCTGTATAATTGTTCAAACACCTACACTACCTAGACTTTCAAGCTTCGTCCTTGTATCAATACGAAAAAGTGCCGAACATACCTACTTTGCTTCAGTTTACTGTGTTCATTACGACGCTAATTTCAACCCTTTGTCACTCCGTGCTACTATGGTATACTAACGTATTCTGGATTCTAGTTTCTCCACATTAGTCAGGCCTGTAGTCCGTTTATGTGCAATAAAATCTGGCAACTGTGTGTGTGTGGCTTGCTTGCAAATTGCACGTGGCTTCGGGTGCAACTGAAATTGCACGGCAGGCGTCTGACCCGTAGCTATGACAAGAGTCTTTTGACGTGTAATTTAAACACAGATGACGTCAACTCACTGGCGGACGTTGACGTGCGTCAGTAACACGACGTGTTTTATGCCCGAGGACGCATCTTTGTATCCAATGGTGTATCTACAAGAAATTTGAGCTAATGCACACGGCACGCGCGAAAGCCTATAGCAAACTGTCAGTCTATCTCCAGCCATTTCGTCACGACTTTTACGCTTTTTGATGCTCTCGTGCGCAGGTTTCCTTAAACCTTGAAAATCGAGACTTGGACCGTCGAAATCTACGTTCAATGCCAAAAATTTAATACGCAGGTTGTCCATGTCTATCTCAATTGGTTTCGGCGCAATTCGCTCTTGCAATGTGTCTCGCATACCGAAATCGCCAAAAAATCCATAAAACCCCCTATTTTGGCGTTCAAGGTCATTCAAGGTCATTGAATTTGGCGCCAATCGAGAGCCAGTGTATAACTTCCTATTAGTGATTAATAGTAGCCTAGGCCCTATCTCGCACCGTTACTGAGATACAGCGACTTACTGGCCAAAAATTGCAAATTTTGCCTACCCCCCTCTCATTTAGCGTCCTCGTTCGGGGTGACCCCCTTCGAATTTATGAAAAAGCTTTACGGTTCCTGAAACTAGAGTCTTTCGGGCAGCCGACGGTGAAAATTTGGCAATTCTAGCTTGCACCGTTTTTGCCTGATCCACCCGTGTGACAGACGGACGGACGGCTAAGATGGCTGTGATGGCTAAGACGTGCTGAAAGCAGTAGCTGCTTTCGCGCGTAAAAATTTAAGGATCGAAGGCAAGGGGGTGCAAAATGTTGGCGCCGAAGGGGTCTTGCCCTAATTTCGTTAAATACACCGCTATTTCTATCCCGCTCTCGCTCTCTCAGTTTCCTCCGTTGCGATCGTCAGCGCGCACGTAGCTCCCCCCCCCAAAAAAAACTGGGAAACAATTATACGAGTAGTATCCCAGAAAAAAAACAGTATATATACAGAGTGGTATATGGGCTGCAGATTCTACAGCATTTCATCAACAGGGCAAGTTACAAGAATAACGGGGGCAAGGGTTCCTTATAGAAGCTGCAGAAGCTGTAGACACGGTGACTCATCGAGTTCCTAGTCTTTTTATCTTTCACCTAAAAGCTGAATTTCTAAAAACGGCTTCTGGAAGTCCGTCGAAACGGATGTGTGCCCGGAAATTGCCATCAACGTCCGCTTGTGTGCGTGCGTGTGGGTCTTAACGCCGCACTCCCAGAAGATCGTTATCTACTGCAAGGCAGGACGCTCCTTCCTTTTTTCTTTCGTCCTAATTTTATTTACAGCCGCGTCTCGGCTGACGCCGTCTTTGTCCTTATTATGTGACTCGTCGCCGTCCGTTGCAAAGTCGTCGGAATCTGCGAGGTTCGTATTTAACACGTCGAATGGCGTCGTCTGGCGAGTGACTCAGTCGACGGTCAGTACGACATTACGAATGCAGTAGACAGTGGACAGTCGCCTTTGTTTATCCGACCAGTACAGCCAACATTGTGTTGATCGGGTGACTGGTCACTCACTATAGTCTGAAGGGGTCCACCAAAGCCAGGGATCGCCATAGCCAAAGATGTGATTTATCTCTATTTTTAACCATATCGCCAACCTATAACCGTAGCCATATCCTTAACCTTCAACGCTGTTCGGACTAGTGTTCTTTCGGACTGGAGAGTAAACTGTCCCCGTTGACGCTGATAAATGAGTTGTGTGTCAGAACTGAAGCTTATACAGAACTCTATCTATAGACTCTTTCCTGCTGCTTTCGGGTATCCACTTTCTACGTACATAAATTTTGCAGGATAGCAAGGTCGTGACGTTTTCAAGGTTTCATACAGCAGTTAAAAATAGGACTTTGCGTCTTTACTTAATTTACTTACTTGTGTATAATCTGTTAGAGGCTTCAATCGCAGGTAAACTAAACATTATAGGCCTAGTCATGAAGCCGCGCACGAGTATCAAATTTTCAAACGCGAACGACGTCTTTGCGTTATATGGTTTATACTATACGAAGGACTGAGCAGTTTCTTAACGGCACGCCCGGAAATGAAAAAAACCATCGTGCTTGTGTGTCAAAGGTTTTTTTTACACAAAACAGCTCTGTGTGAATAACTCTTTCAAAGAACTAAAGAAACGTGTAATTATTTTTGACAGATTTATCCTGCAGATCGTGACATTCCTCTAGTACAATAAAATGATGAGACAAGGTAAACAGGCTAACTTTAGTACAGACCTATACGCTTTACGAGCAACGTGATCATTATGAACTACAAAGCACTCGAAAGAGTGCAAACCTCTCTGCCAGTGCTGTTAATATACCACGTACCAACGGATACCAACGGATAACGACATTTTAATGTACAGGGTGGGCCAAAAAATGGCACCAGTTATTGTACGCCTCATAACTTCACCAAATATTAACCGATTTTTAAAATTCTTCCTGCACTGTGCGAATCAGGAGACAATTTGTAATGAAACTGTCACTATAGATCCCAGCATACCTCAAGTGTGTCGCTACACTACCTCGTGAGATGTCAGATGACGCACTCAAGCCGGCGACGCTACTGACCAGTTGCGTGATCAACGTTGATCGAGCCTGGCATGTGCCCCCCAAACAACCACGACTTAAATCCGGTCCATTATG
>Ga0209671_1006491_pt1 | contig 12016 bp, 9 predicted proteins | sample WorMetHERISLAND2_2_FD_187401 | JGI IMG/M metagenome (GOLD analysis project Ga0209671, IMG submission 187401) | Marine gutless worms symbiont microbial communities from Max Planck institute for Marine Microbiology, Germany - Olavius geniculatus... | ecosystem: Host-associated > Annelida >...
AGACCCACTACTTTCAGTCAGCCTTTTCTGCCACCTAGCGTCCATCATCCTATGCGCCCTGATTCTTTCTGAGACTTTGGCGCTTTATAAATCATTTACTTACTTACTTACTTACTTACTTACTTACTTATCTTTGAGGCGCCATATCTCCGTAACGGTGCCAGATGGATGCATGGTCACTATGGACCACCTATAGGAACTCGGCCTCCGGGAGTCGAATGGTCACGTGACCGATGACGTCACGTAATCCCAAAAGGTCAAACTTGTAACCCAATTATCTTTGAGGCGCCATATCTTCATAACGGTGCAAGATAAACGCAGGGTGACGATGGACCATTTATAGTGAATCGAATGGTCTCGTGACTGACAATGTCTATTGTTTAGTGAAAATAATAGAAACGGATGAAAGGAACATTGCTGCTGTTCAATTTGAAATTAAACTGTTTAATTTTGTTTCTACCAGTCTAAACAGCTCACTGATTATATTCATATGGACATATACTGTAAACTATCGAAAAGCATTGGACAGACTCCGTGTTCGTATGAACATTATCTTGTTATCAATAGCTATTTCTTCAATCGCATCAATTAAATCTGTTAGGCTACCGCTACAGAGTACAGGCTCGTCGTCCCGACAACGTGGGGTTGCAAACAATGTCAGCGCTCTACAGTTGCAACAAATTATGTAGGCTCAGCAAATGCAACTACGATGTTGATTAATTAGATCTGGTGATAGCTGACCATAGATTATACAATGTAGAATCACTTGCGCCTCTGTGTCTGTACGCGCTCCTACGGCCGCAATGTCTATTCGATTTTTATGAAATTCTGCACAGTGTTTCTGGGTTCAGAAAGCGAGGCCGAGTTTGGGGTAAAAATCCGTTGACCCCTTCTCATATTTTGTTTCGAGTTTTTGCCCCCGTAATGCATATGGAAAGTTGTAATATCACAGTAAGGAGGCCCGAAGACATAGTGGCGGTTAATGGCTCATAAAACGTGTTACGGGGACTGCTATATGCAAAAACCCGAAAATACTCTACTCCTACTTGCTTTTTAACCCCCAAAATGGTGACTACTGCATTTCAATGGTTACTGAGCGTAGCTAAATGTTTAACATGCAATAGGCCTGTATCAGCAACCATGTGAGATAAGGTGTTGGTTTAAGTGGATCAATTATATAGGAAACCATATATTTTTGCGAGTCCAGTGGTCACATGACCGAATAACGTAACTTGACTCCAAAAATCTATGTCCTGACTCCAAAATTTCGAGGCTCTCTATCTCCATTTCCATAACTGTGCAATATATGCGTGCAGTTCGTCTGTGTAGGAAAACTTAAATTGTTAGTGTAACTGACACCTAACTGATGATGTCACGTGAGCCAAATAGTAAAATTATAAGGCTGAAGTTGCTGTTGGGGACCACGAGTGGTTGTGCGTAACGTGTGTAGAGCGACAATGGGACAGATACCTCGTTTCCTCGTTCCACGGAACGTATTTCTAGCAGAAAGACATAATTTATCATAACTGTAAAAAGCACTAAAATGTAGGTTTAGTTAAGTTGATCTGGCGTTTGCATAATGTACGACAGGTCACGCGTTCGGGTCGTCGCACGACGAGGATACAGGGACGCGCGAGTGTTTACCTGTTTCCGAGTCAGGCGTCAGTAACTACATCATGAGAGAATCCCTGACGTCAAACGCTTTTCATTCCAACAACTGGATGTTTTCGATCTGCTCCAGACGCCTGATGGAGCGGGTCATCAGAATCAAAGGAGAGTGTCTGGAGCCACGCATGGCGGTGTCGCTGTGCGGAAACTCGGTGGTAGAAGCCGGGGAACAGTGCGACTGCGGCACGTCCTACACGTGCGCCGAGCACGACAAGTGCTGCACGCCTCGACCGCTCAACCCGCTGGGGAGTACGGAGAACGCGTGCCAGCTGAAAGGCGCCTGCAGTCCTCGCGTCCATCGTTGCTGCACATCAGAGTGCAAGATCGCCGCCGCAGGGACTCAGTGCCGACAGGCGACCGACTGTACGTCAGCATCCCAGTGTGACGGAGTGTCCCGTAGCTGTCCCCCGCCCACGCACGCGGCAAACGACAAGCCGTGCGCCGGTGGGAGGGGCAAGTGCAAGGACGGGATGTGTTCGGTGTCTGCTTGTGAGAGCGCCGGTTTGGTGAAGTGCCTGTGCCGACGTCCGCTCAACCATGCCTGTTCACTGTGTTGTCGATGTTCCAGTGCTCCCCAGGATGCGTGTGTGCCGGCGCAGTGGCTTGGCCTCGCTTCAGAGTCGCTACTGGCTCCCAACACAACGTGCATCGGCGGCACATGTAATGGCGATTCGCGGTGTGCCCCTAATCTATGGCTCTACACCTCACCCTAAGACAGAGACGTAGTGGTCGAAACCAAGGTGATGGTCTTGAGGCGCGTCGAGAACATGAAATAAAATCTTGGTCTTGGTCTTGGTTTTGACAAAAAGTCTTGAGGTTTTGCTAACAGTTACTGTTAAACATTTCGACACCAGTTTAGCTACTTATGGAGTTAAATAATAATTATGTTGATATGGTTGCCATCGACTGACATCGATATTTTGTCACATATAATCATGCATGCAGTAGGTATATTTTTTGGCGAAAACTGCTAATCACCGAGTAACATTAATACGTTGAAACCTTTGATGCTGCGTGAAAAGTCCCGGTCTCGGTCTTAGGCTTAGTCATGAAAAGTCTTGTTTACATCACTGCCCTAAACTTTAACCCTGTAACTGGATTCGGGTTGTGCGTTTGTCAACAGCGGTATCATCAGTGGTCAAAGCGGAGAAACTTTACTTCCCTTTGCCTTTCCCCTTTCTTTACCTCCCTTCCTTTTCTCATCCATTATCCGTTTGTTGATAATACCCTCTTCTCCCCTTAGAAATATAGCCCCTTTAAACACTGCTGAACTTCAGTTGTAAAATGGTCATTACTGCAGAAAAAGTTTCTGCGCAAAACAGAGCAAAAACGTCCAAAATTCGGCGCGATTTCGGACAACTTTTGATTTACGATCGCAAATATTACCGGCACGTATCAAATTATTGACAATCGGCCGGAAAACGGCATTATCATCTACAACGTACTTTTCCCACGTTCGACAAAACATTGATGACTTTTGGTACACTAACAAAAAAGTTTTATACGTACATTTTTGACCCACCTTAAATTAATCCTGCACGTGCTGCGTTCGTGCCACGTGACGTTGCCAGGAGTGAAATACACCCTAGGTCGTCTTCCCAGTAAGACGCAAGACGCACGGCGGCTTTCACGATGGGCTCGGCTTCGAGTCTGTTAACATATTCAACTGATAACATGTTTTGTAGAATATGTTTCTAAAATATGTTGTTTTCTAACTGAATTAACATATATTGTGTAACAAATAAAGATTAAAGGTACATATCGTCTGATCATTTGCTTCTTCTGTAGTTTTTCAATATAGTTTTATTGCAACCGCGGCGGTGACAACGACATTATACAGTAGCATCTCGATCAACATGCAGAAAATACTGTCCCGTATAATTACAGTGCTTTGAACCGCTAAACTCTCAAGCGCCAAACCAGCATTATCATAGCTCTGAAGACGTTAACTGATCGGGGACGGAGCATGTATCAAGAACTGTTATAGTTCTGACAGAAACCAAAGCCAGGAGCGCACGTGGAGCACCATCATTATCATCATCAGCAGCAGCAGCAGTCAGTGACGTCGCGAATATATGGTGCTAGGATTTCAAGGGTACTAAGATAAAATAATTCACCCTTGCGAAATTCGTGCAATAAACATTAACAAAGCTAGGCCTATATGAGACATGTACACGCAGAACACTGTTTGACTGGATAGGCAAAGCACATGGAATCGAACGTCGTAGTTTAATTTTCGCGGCTCTGAAATGACATGAAGAATCAAAGCGTTTGGAAGTCGATGGGGCGGGGCACGTGTCGCAGTGACCCATGGCCGGCGACGCCGATGGCAGGAGTGATGTGATCACTGTAATGGTTGGTAGCTCTAAAATGGTGTAGAGATACTTGAATGTTCGTCAGACTTGCGTCTGCATGTCGTCACTGTCCTCCATGTCGAGGTTGATCAGTCGAGCCGTGCGCACCTCGGCGTACTAAACGCACACGTAGACACAGTGTAGCAAAGTTGATCCAACTTTTTAGTTAAACCTATAATGGGCTTTTAGTTGCCGTCCGTCCGTTCTTAAAAATCCTCTGTCCACAAAATTTTTACTGGACCCGTAAAAATTGGTGTAGTTTTTTTGTTTGTTTCACAGTTTAAGGCATACTGAAACAAAACTGATTTTGTGTGTAGTGGCGATATGCCGCAGTAATTTTACTTTTCTTCTCATGGGTACTATTCAGTGTGATGTCACTGTTTTAATAAACTCTTGCACAATATTACACATGAATTATCATGAAATAAAAATTTTTAATTTCTTTTTACATTTTTGCCAGAATGCAACTGAAGCATACAATTGTTAGGCCTTGTTAAACTCTGCGAAGTTCAAACGGCGCCTAAATATGCGATCGATAAAAAGCAAACAATCGCGCGACGCGTGCATTTCAATTTTTAACCGACCATACTTAAGTAAGGGTCGAGCTATTGGCATGGTTGTCGTCGCCTGTCTGTCCGTCTGTCTGTCTGTCTGTAACGTATTGTGGCTAAGCTTTAGGTCATAAAGAAAAACTTTCACACGATTAACTCGGGCATGCAAAATTTCAGTCATCTAGCGCTAGGAGAACATTTTCAAATTAGGAGTTAAATGGAGGGGGTAAAAATTCAATAAAAAACTGGCCATATCTCAAAAGCGGTGAGAGAAATGGCTAAAATTACTATTAATCACTAATTAGAAGTCGCATATTGGCTTTCAAATGACCTGAAAATCATCGATGTTGGATGACCTAAAAGGTTATTGACAACCACTACGGTCGGCTAATCTAGCGACAGCTGGGCTTCTTGTACTACGCCTATGTAGAAATTATTGTCTTTTATGTTTTCTTTTAGTTTTACTTTTGGTTTTGTTTTAGTTACCGCCCATTTCTGCTGCCTTCTGCTCCCAGGAATGTTGTAATACTTCACAAATCCTCACCTAATTCCCTGATTGCTGCCTGCGGCTTAGATTTATGTGTAGAAATGTATAAGCTGAAGCACTGCAAAGCTCTGTTATAAATTTGTCGTACAATTTGTTCGTAGTACAGCATGTTGTCTGAACAAATTTATAACAAATCGAAGTAGTGGAGTTTGGTCTGTACTGACCGACTGAGAAGACCGCCTGTCGTCAGAACCGCCGGTCAGTGATAGTCTCGCCTTCGTCCTGAACGCTTTCGCAAATGACATCTGCACCAAAACACCGGTTAGTCAGTATAGTCAGTCACACACACATTTTATTATTCTTTTTTTACTAAAATTTCGTCTGCATTTGATCAAAATTTTCCTAAAAGTTTCACTAAGTTGAAATTCATTTCAACTGTGACATTCATTTCGAGATATCGAGAACGTTTCGCCTACACGGTGTCAAACTTTCACAGAAAGTTACCAAAAATGTGGAAAATTTGCAACTTATTGTCCCCTCCCAACTTTCTAACTCAAGACGCTCGATCTGCTGTCTCAAACGCACCTTGCGATGTCTGGCCTCGACGCTGGTCTTGTAAAAGAACTCGCCCAGTGCCATGGTAACACCGATAACAATGCCGCACAGCAGCAGGTAGAATATACCGGCCACGTTCGACAGCTTCAGCGAACTGGTCGCTTCTTGCTAAAATGACATTTGACAGCTGAAATTTATTTTTATCTGCTAACGTCCGGGAACAGAATAATATCCTTTGTAATTTAGCTAATGTAATACACAAAGTGTCCCAATAAAAGTTTTAAAAAATCGACCAGTATTAAATTTTGATGAAATTATAAATATATAAATATATAAAAATAGCGGGAATCTAGACGATAATATCGACCTTCATAAACGTTCCGTCTGAGCCGCACTGGCCCTTCTCATACCACCAGTTCCTTTCCAGCTTGGTCAAGTCTTCGTTCTCTCGTAGTTCTAGCACGGCCAGCGTTATACGATCTCTGACGACAACGACAACAACGTTAACAGCTTTCGATTTCAGTTTTCCAACAATTAATTTTTTGTTGTAATCACGCTAATCCAGTTATTATATTAATCGCGCGTTAACTCATATTTCTGGATTTAGCTAAAGATTCGTGTCTTTAGCTTTAGGGATAGAATGACGTCTTGATGCTGAACAATCGTAAGTGGCGCAGCAGGAGAAGTTGATTTCGTGACTTTTATTTTGACAGATAGTTCTGCGTGGAATCCGGTGTTTTTTGTGCTGTGCAATAGCCGTGAAAAGAACGCAAGCAGGTGCAAAGTATTTTTGACGGCGTATTGTATTTTATCGCGACGTTACAAAATTTTTAATGGTACTTTTTACGCGCGAAAGCAGCAACACTGCTTTAGCGCGTCTTAGCCATCGCAATTCTGTCCGTCTGTCTGTCTGTCTGTCTGTCTGTTTGTCCGTCCGTCCGTCACACGGGTGGATCAGTCAAAAACGGGGCAAGCTAGGATCACCAAATCTTCACCGTCGGCTGTACGAAAAACTCTGGTTTCAGGAATTGTAAAGCTTTTTCATGAATTCGAAGGGGGTCACCCCGAACGAGGGCGCTAAATGAAAAGGGGGTGAGAAAAATTTGCGATTGTTAGCCAATAAGTCGCTCTATCTCAATAACGGTGCGAAATATGACCAAGGTTACTGTTAATCACTGGCTGTCGATATGCGCCGAATTCAATGACCTTGGATGACCTCGAACGCTAAAAAGGGGTTTTATGGATTTTTTGGCGATTTTGGGCTGCGAGACACATTTCAAAAGCGAATTGCGCCGAACCCATTGAGATAGACATAGACAAACTGCATACGAAATTCTCAGCATTGAACGTAGATTTCGAAGGTCCAATACTCGATCTTCTAGGTTCAAGAAAACTTGCGCACGAGGGCATCAAAGAGCGGTACCCCCGTAAAAATAGAAACAAAATGGCTGGAGATAGACTGACAGTTTGCGAACAGGAACTGCTATCAGCTTTCGCGCGTATCGTGAGCATTAGCTCAAATTTCTTGTTTAAAATAGCGATTACACGTAATTCTTTAACGTGTCACATTTACTGGCGTAAAAATGCTACTGTCAGACGATGCGTCAACACCTCTAGTATTCTTACCGGAGATCTGAACCGCGTGGAGTGGCGACGCCGTATCCCTTAGAGTCCAGGTTGCCGCCCACCTTCATCGTGTCGCACGGTTTACGCTGATTGACATAGTCGTTGGTGGTCGACTCAATCAAGAACGCGTACTTGCCCTGACGAACTCGGTCAATTCCCTCATCGTTGGACGGCACGAACGCCGTCGGCCCGTTCGTTGTCATAAACGCCCACATCCGCTGATAGACTGGTATCGTAGACTTCTGCATATACGATAATGGAGCATATAATTATAGACTGCACAATACGGCATAATAAATATAAATAGGCCTGGTACAGCAGCATTAACTCTAAACTGCAACTCCAGATTGCATGCAGATACAGGAAGTAAAGACTCACGGTAAAAGTTTGAGTAAATTTTCAAAATTAAATAAGTAAATTAATTTTGTACAGCATCAAGGACATTAAATTAACGTGACGCAAAGTGAGCAAATAAATGAATGATAAAGTAAGTAAATCAGATGTACAGCAAATTTGCAACGAATCGAAATTGCCACAGCCAGTACGCAGAAAGCCGCAAGCCCACAGCAATCTCGAGATGTCGCGCGGCTTAACTGTTGTGCAACAAACTGCAACGAATCAGACTGACGGAGCTTGGACTTAACACGTCAACTACATTGTGTGGGGGTTGTTCAACGTTGAACTGACCCGGAAAAATTCCCGCGTGGTTCCCGACTCGACCGTTCCGTACTTGATCTCGGTCTGCTTGGCCAGATCTTCGGCGGACTCGATGGGCGACTGCATCCGCTCGACGGTCAGGAACGCCGCCAGGTTAGCGGTGTAAGACGAGATGACGATCAACGTAAAAAACCACCAGATGCCGCCGACGATACGACCGGACACCGACCTAGACACAGAGACAGACCACACAACATGAGGCGAGTTTACCGAAACTTCCTAGAAATCTTCTTTACTGAGATTTTTCAAAAATGTTCCTAATTCATCAATTAAGATCTCGTAAGTTATTCTTAGAAATAATCGCAAGTTAATTTGCAAAGATTTAACTTGAAAATTTCTAGTTTACAACCAATAACGACTCAGAGTATATAATCAAAAATATGGCTTTTAAGTCTTGACACGAAATTATTACAAGCCAGAGGTACACAAAACATTCATCGTTATCTCTGCCACATCGTTCGAGATACATAAATAAAAAAACAAATGTCTAAAATCTGCACATGTAACGTTTTTTAGGTTTTCTTTCATCGAAATCATAAAAATCTCTTAGAGAGATGGGTAATGATAAGACCTGGGTTCGATGTCGCAACCCTGCTGCATGAAGGCACCCATAGCGAACCAGAGGCTATTGAAGATGGAGAAGTTATTGGAAATGGACGGACCGTCGTTGTGATCCTCGATGTGCCACTCGAACGGACTGAACCGACTCACCAGGAACAGCACCACGCTGACGCCGAGGTCACTCAGAGGTCACGAGATCAAGGTCACGCTAAGGTCACGTGAGGAAGACGCTGACGCCAAGGTAAGAGAAGACGATGCACATCCAGATCTCAGACGACAACGGCTTCATGAACGAAAACACTCCCGGCTCGTCCTTGATCGGCTTCTGCAGTTAGTAACAACAACACGATTACGAATAGTTACGTACGACCGCGGACACTAACAATACTACCGCTATTACTACTACTACTGTTGTTATTGGTGTTACGAATAAGAAAAATGTAAAATTTGACGCAAAAAAATTCAGCCAGTTTCTAAACATCAGAGCGACTACCTAAATCCATGTATTGGGCCGGTGTGACATTATTTTTAGACATTTAGACCAATGCGACAATAAATGGTCGATCCGTCTAACGTTTAATTACGTTTTATTTCATGTAAAGTAAGTTATAAAAAATAAATGTGTACACGACTATTTGTGGAATCAGGGATGTGGTCTCGGTCGAGACGTCACGGTCTCGAGACGGTCTCGAGACGTACTAACGTCTCGTCTCGGACAAAATCCTCAACGTCTGGGTCTCGTCTCGGTCTCGGAGCAATATGTCTCGGTCTCGGCCCAGTAGATCTCGTCTCGGGTCTCGGGCCATTGCGTCTCGTCGAGATGTTTTGCGCAGGCGCGCGCTGTGCATACTGTAGCTGCAGTTAGAGCGATACTAACCAGCATGACATTTGTGGCTTAGACATGTTCGTTTACAGTGTTTTACTCTTTCATTTATTTATTTATCGTAAAGCAGAATTATGTCATGTAAGTCTTTTTTCGTCATAAAGTGACCTATCGCAATGAAAATAAAGTGTATGATGTCAGAATAAATACTATCCGCCAAAACGACGTATAAGACTATAATCAGCTGTAGTTTACTAATTTCAGTTGCTTGCAAATTGTGCTAAACATAATGGCTCATGTCTACAGCACTGCAGTTTCAATTCTTTATGGTGCGAGCCGTTAATTATTCAGTGATAATTGTCAAAATGAAGTGCAAAAACCCACAATATCACAAATAGAAAACGCTTACCATGGTGCGAGTTAATTAATCCGTATAATTTTTTATTGTCAATTTGTTTCACCATACGTCACGGAAAACGTTTCAGCGAGACGTTGAAGCTCCCGAGAGTCTTGGAAGCTTCAAGGTCTCGGCCACCGTCTCGGAAACTGCAACGTCTCGTCTCGGTCTTGTCTCGAAAAAAAATTTTAAACGTCTCGGTCTCGTCTCGGTCTCGGAGACATGGGTCTCGGGTCTCGTCTCGGTCTCGGCTCAGAAAGTCTCGTGCACATCCCTGTGTGGAAAACAATTTCAAAGCTACAGAGCGTCACCTGCCATATGAGATCGCACAGTGTTGCTTGCCACACAACACAGGTAAACCAGGCCTGTCTTAACTTCAGCTAGACAAATCAGTACTTGATTTACTTGCCCGCTTTATGCGCATTAGAGATATTTTTTTGGGTTTGTGCTATATAAATTTTTAGTTTGCTTACTTACTTACTTAACCCCGAGGAACGAAAGACTGTATTGACCTGGGTGAACCTTTTTCCAAATTCAAAGCCAAGCGCTTCAGTATACAGGCCGCTATTGCTAACTACTAAAACGAAGCAGTTTGAGGGAACACGTTTTTTATTGTAAATGTTATGAGTAAATTAAAAATATGTTGGCCGAGTGCCGCCATGTTATTCGGACATCTGCTTAGAACTGGCCCTCACTTTTGACATTCTGAACTGAATATTAACAAACCATAATTTTTGTCCTAAAAACGTTCGCGCCATTATTGTAATTTTTGGGCCTTTTTATTTTTAAGTTAGAAGTCCGTACGGGACAGACAAACAGACAGACGGGCAAAGCACATAATGCGGCATATTATGACAGCCGCACAACAATAGCCATTCGTATATCTATACGTTATAATATGCACACCGATATGTTATTGCTGTTAGTATAGAGCGATGTATGTGACAGTCATGCCTTGATCATGATGCTGATGCCGAGACTAAGAAACGGTTTTGAGAAGTCGATCACTTGCTCGCGATCAGCCGTAATAGTCAGCGGCGCGATCGCCAGATCAGCCTCCTGCAGTGTGCATAAATCATAAAAACACTATTATTTATTTTTGAAAAAATCATAAATATACACGCACGCAGGTTACTTTTTTTCCTTTTAGTTACTAAATTTTAAACTCCACTTACTCTCGTTTGTTATGGATTTGTCGTACAACATGTTGTACCCAAAATCCGCAACAAGTAAAAAGTCTGCAGCAAATCCGCAACGCGTTGTACTGCAAAACCACGTGAAAACAGAAGTCCCAATAACCAATCTACACACATCAAGGTGTACGAGTTGTTGTCAAACAAAATTCAAATCTACCACAAATCAATGTCTACTGGAGTTTGGGCTTAACTACCTGAAGACAGAATGCAACGAGATTGGCCTATCAGTCGCTAAGGAACGTCAGATCTTTCAAAAGAAGCAATATAACCGGAAACCATGACAGCTCGAAAAACCGGCTTATGATTGTGCATAACTAACATAAAAACTATAGATATTTGAGAATTTTTACTGGGGAAGAAAACACTTGAATAGTGCTCGCCCATTGAACTTTCACAGAACAGTTAGCCTAAACACTGATAATAATGATTAAATAATTAATAGAATATATAATGTAATAAGATGTACAGTTAATAACACACATAACGTTTAAAATAAAATACAAATTACTCGTATTATCGCTTACAGTTATAAGAAAATACAATGACTATACATGAATGTCTAGATATTACGTATGTAAAAAGAAGAAGAAGAAGAATGCTGTACGTATATAAAACGCTCTGTCATTTTTTGCAATCAAAAGTCCCAGATCACAAAGCAATAAAAAGTCTTCTCTGTAGATAGTAGTAGAAATCGGTGAAAGAACCGACGGAAAGTTGTCGCTACTGGCTAATTTACACCGCAATAAAAGAGGCCGAAGCCAGAGTACGCTCGTATATAGATAGAATTATATACTTTGGTCAAAGCGACATTTTGGAGAAATTGGGATAAAACTATTGTTCGTTGCCGACCTTTCTGACGAGTTCGCCGACGATCCCGTTCCAGACGTTGTTCTCGTCCTTGGCGCCGTACCTGTTGTCCTTGACCAGTTTTATCTCGTACGAAAAGCCGACGTGTTTAGCGATCATCTTGGCCAGGTCGGCGCAGTACCCCACGTATTTCTCGTTGCCACTCAACGACGAGTCGTTATCTGACATCATCAAGTACGGCGCCCCCTGCAAGTAAGTAAGTAAGTAAACTTAT
>Ga0209671_1006492_pt1 | contig 12016 bp, 9 predicted proteins | sample WorMetHERISLAND2_2_FD_187401 | JGI IMG/M metagenome (GOLD analysis project Ga0209671, IMG submission 187401) | Marine gutless worms symbiont microbial communities from Max Planck institute for Marine Microbiology, Germany - Olavius geniculatus... | ecosystem: Host-associated > Annelida >...
ATTCGGCCTAGTACTGACCATCGTGCAAAATTTCAAGCCGGTCGGCCCACGCATGTCGGAGATCTCGCGTTGAATAAAAAAAAACATTTTGCGTAAAACAGAAGTCTTTCCGAAAACTATCGTTTTCGGGCGGACTAATAATGGCGACTGTATACGCTGTACACAGGTGAAAATACAAGGCCAGAATGAAGACATGTTACAAGCGGCGTGCCAGCAGTTTCTGGGCAAGTCTGAGGAACACATCAGGCAGATTGCACTGGAGACGTTGGAAGGTCATCAGCGTGCTATCATGGGCAACATGACCGTCGAGGTCTGAGCCGATCTAAGCGCTTTTAAGGCGGAATCGCCTATTCCTACACGTTTCTCTGTAACGTGGTCTCTCTGTCAGTCATTTGTCTGTTTGTCTCTTTGTTCATTTGTCTGTGTCACATTCTGCATATCGTTCGACGGATTTAAATGCCAATCGGCAGACACGCTTCAATGGCACATTGTCTTGGATGAAGTATCTGACCCCCTCAAAAAAAATTGCAATGGCCAATTATTACTTATTTTGTTCATCCGTTTGTTTGCCCATACGTACTCCAGTACTCCTAATTTGAAAACCAAAAAGTTTAAAATACTAAATTATTGCGAACTTGCCAAGGACATAATAGACTAGCTGGTGTTACTCAGTCTAAAAGTCACTATTCTTTAACAGTCTTAAGGAGATAAGTACGTATATCTCACGAATTTCTGGTCACCTAATTTACTCTCAATGCCTGGGTCGCTCGGCAATTGGAGGTCAGCCAGTCAGCCACATGTCATGTCGGCACTCGGCGTCGGCATCTTTGCTTGCTATTGTTTCGTTTGTTACTGCCATGGAAAAATGGTCACATAAGCACATGTCGAGTAGTGCGCACGAAAAAATAATTAGCGTTGATTATAGGTCTGTGATTCATTCATCATCGTCATCACGGTCACGTCCCGGACTGGAGCGTAGGGGGGGGGGCGCTGAAATCAAAGACCTGACATTGCGGTACCAGATTGCAGAGATGGACATCGCGAAACTTGACAACGCGGCACCAGATCAGAAGTTAAGCAAAAAGGGTCCCTTCATCAGCGAGCATAGACAGTATACTGTCATTCCGACCGATGAAGCGTGGCCAGGCGGCCGCAAATGTCTTTGGGCTTAAGTCGGCTTCTATATGGTCCGTAGCCACGTGTGACGTGGACGTCCTGCACGGGTGCGCCTCCAGTTTTTGGACAGCCCGCGAATACAGTATTAGACAATTAATCAAACACGTAGGCCTACTGATAATAGTTTTCTGCAAAACATCCTAGACAATATGTACGTCACTATAGCACTTTTTGCATTATTGTCTTTGCAGGAAATTTATAAAGATCGTAAGAAATTTTCGAGGGCTGTATTTGAAGTTGCTTCGTCTGATCTGGTGAACATGGGAATCAGCGTCGTCAGTTACACGTTGAAGGACATTCGTGATGAGGAGGTAAGTGCGCATCAGTTTAACTGCTCGTCACTGATACAGGGTGGTCCAATAAAAAGTGAGCCCTAAGTTTGTTGTCATAACTTCTTCAAATATTCCGCGGCGTCGTAGGTTAAAAAGTTCTTCTTTCAGGAGCTTGTCGTCGAAGTTGACGTTGCCACAAGTCGCCGCCATGCCGCTCTGTTCCGCGTGCGTCGCTTTGCAAAGCAGATCTGCAACTGAAACTTTCACAGTTCCCAAACGGGCGCAGTTAGGCCTATTTTTTGTCTGATTATTGGTTATCAATTTTATCATATGCCACTGTTATATTCGACAATGTACGTGTTCTAATTGCTGCTACTTATTATGTTAATTTTATCATGCTTCGTTTACTATGTTTTGAGGTTTACAGCTAGCCTAGTCGTTAGGCTAGCGCAACTTACAGTAAGTGTCTGACTGTAGGCTACCGAGCATGCATTTGTCTTGCAAACGTTTTATTTAAGTGTTCATTTTTCGCAAATAAATAAGCCTAACAGTGACGACGATGATAACGTTTTCTTGCAATTAAAGAATCATAAAGCTAGTTCGTTGGACTGTTGGACAGGTGGCCATTGTTTATTGGAACACAGTGTGTAGTTCTGTGCAATGTATTCTGTTGCAGAGATATCTCAAGGCTCTGGGGATGTCTCGCACGGCACAAGTGAAGAAAGATGCTCGAGTGGGCGAGGCAGAAGCCCGACGAGATGCAACAATCAGAGTCAGTTCGACACGCTTTGTCTTTCTTCTTCTTTATTTTATTGATGCCAAATGAAATGAAATTCAAATGTATTTATTTCATATCGTAGCTGTAAAATATTTTTATGAAACGCTCTTAACGTTTTTCTCTTTTATTTCTGCAACGTTCTGTTGTGTTTTAGTAGCCGTTGAACGTGTGAAATTGACATTAAAATCATTCATACATGTAAACCAAAATTGAAGTTAAATTACAAACAAAATAACAATTTTGTATTGAGATATACTTGCCGAATACTTATGCATAATAGATAATAATATAGATTAAGCTGCTCTTGAAGCAGTGCATTTAGTCAAGAAATGGAGGGTCGCGTTTTTGGTCAACGTTTTCATTGTTTTTCGTAAAACGTTTTAACGCTCTTAAAATAATTGCATCGTTCAATGCGTCTGTCGTGACAAGACAAGAGGACTCGGCCGGGCGACAAACAAAATATGATCTGACAGTCAGCACTTAAACAATTAGTACACTGACTATAAAATAGTACATAATGGGCCTATGACTTGCCTACTGGTAGCGATTGTGCACCAATTGCCTCGCAGTATATTATGCAGTACTGTATAAATGTGCCTATATTTGCGATTGCCTAATTGACTGATTAATGCCTGGTGGTTGCTTTGTAAGTTGTCGCAGCCGTCATAATAGGCCGCAATACGCGTCGTTTCCGTCCGCCCGTCTGTCCGTTCGTCTGTCTGCCACGCGGTAAAACGAAAAGGTACGAGATCGCCAAAATTGGTGTGAACGTTTCCCAAAACCAATGTGCCATTTTTTAGTTTGTTTTTAGTTTATTAGGTGGACGACCGCACAATATTTCAACATTGGGCCGACAAATTTTTCTATAGTGTAAGCTGGCACGTGTGTGTTTACATTGATAAAGTATCCAGACTGATGGAGTGACAAAGTTATGTGGCTGTGTGTACAGGCAGCATGTTTATTTCCCAGTGGACCACGAGCCATGTTTCCCCATCACGTCCTCACTTTCTCTTTTTTTCTTTTTTTCATTTTTTCCGTGTTTTACATCGTTTGTTGTTTTTCTGCTTCCCGCCCCTAAAATGCAGCTAATAGTATTTCTAGGAGGTTTACACGAAACGCCATAAGCTCCCTCATCCCTCATTGGGATTTGGGCGAAGCCCGATCGAGCTGTCGTCGATTCTGGGACGTTATGGGCCTGAAGGCTGTAGAACACATTTGAAAGCAAGCCGGGGAGAAAATTGATGTAGCTTCTGAATTATGTAAACTTCACGCCTCCGGGAAAGCTAAAGAATTTTCTGTCCTACTATCGTGATGGAGTTATCACCGGAATATGCAGCGTTCGTATGGTGTAATCTGTGCGCAGGAAGCGGTGGCAGAAGAGCAGCGAATGGCAGCACGCTACGTCAACGACATCGACATCGCCAAGTCACAGCGCGACTACGAACTCAAGAAAGCCGTCTTTGACCAGGAAGTGCGCACCAAAACTGCACAGTCCGATCTCGCCTACGCCCTCCAGGTCTCACCTCATTGTCATTTTATCGGCTTACACTTCTAATTATATGGGACTTGGTGAGATCACAGAAATGCATGCTAGGACAAACTATTTATTGACAATGTGTGTAGTGTCTAGGAAGGAAACTTTTTCTGCGTATATTAATTACGGTTGCCGAGATAACACAGATGCTTCCGATCTGAATCTGAGCAGTGTAAAAAATCCCTTCACAGTGTCATTATTATATTAACCGATTTTTATCTTTTTCACTGGCGCCCAACTAATGGCTAGTTAGCCACACACTCTAAGAGCTTACTTTTTACTGCGCCACTCTGTAGCTATACAGGCGGTGTACGCTTAAAAAGCAAACGAACCGAACAGATCTTGTTTAATAACACTTTGCAAAGTGAATTGAACTCAACTGGGAATAAACTGTACGCGCTATAAGTCTGTTGACGATGCCAGCAGTGAAAACAAAAAACCCAGCTGTCGCTAAGATAGCTGACCGTACTGGTTGTCAGTGACCTTAAAAGTCATCCAAGGTCGATTATTTTCATCTCATCTGAAAGGACGTAACTTATGCGATTTCCTATGATCAGTCGCAACCTGCACCGTTTAGCCAAGGCCCGTCAAAAGTGGGAAAGAGGGGAAAGTTTTCCCTGGGGCCCGAGACGTTTGGGGGCCCCGTCGCTCAAAAATATAAGGTACACAAAAGTGCACCATTAAGAAAAGCAAAATTCAAAAATTATCTCTCGACGGGTTCCGCGTGAATGTTTTCCCCGGGCCCCGCTGTGGCTTTTGACGTTTCTGGTTTAGCCACAATAGCGCGTACTCACCTTTAAGGTCATCCTAGGTCAATGACTTCCATCTTATCCAAGAAGGCGTATGCCACTTTTTTAGTGATTAATAGCAGGGTTTTCAATAACGGACGTTTGGGCGTAAATACGCTCAAAAATTTCAGCCCGTACGCCCAAATTTTAAGACGTGGACGTCACGACGTCAAAATCAATCTGCCTCTTATTGTGTTTATTTGTCTATAATAAACTGGGAATTGACGTCAAAATCTGTTTTCGAATGTTTCATTAGTTCAAAAAATTTCCGCTGAGTGTCGTGTTTCTAAATTTCATTTCATGAAGACGTGGCACGGCAACCATATTAACTGATTCTGTGAACAGTTCTGATCCAGAAACTGCGATCTTCGTTTTGCCTAAAGCTAGTAAAATTGAATGTTGCTTGTTTTTAAAAGAAAACCCAGCTGTCGCTAGGAAAGACGCACTACAGCCCATATGCATTAGTTCCTATTGCACTACTGACGTTCAAGGTCATCCAAGGTCAATGATTTTCATGTTATTTAAAAGTCAATATGTGACTTCCTATTAGTGATTAATAGTATCCTTGGCCCTATCTCTCACCGTTTCTGATATACGGCCACTTATAGCTTGAAACTTTCCGTTAAAAACTGCGGCCAAATCGTTGCAGATGGAGACATGGTTACTATTGACAGCCTATAGGAAGTTGCCAGCGCCCTATCCGATTGTACCATCGCCGACCTTCTACGACTTACCGTTTAGCTACAATACCACACGGTTGGCATATTATAGTGCGCTATGACCCTTCAAGGTCATCCAACGCCAATGATTTTCATGTCATTTGAAAGCCAATATGCGGTTACCTATTAGTCATCAATAACAACCTAGGTCCTATCTCGCACCATTTAACCACAATACATCCGTGACAGAAGACCGACAGAGAGACTGACAGACAGACGAAAATCGTGCCATAGACGTGCTATACACCATAGCTGTAGCGCGTAAAAACCACGACCTATGTTGTTGGTGCATAAGTGATGCATATGTAGTAAAGCCTAAGTATTGTTTTGCATTAAGTTTTTGCTTGAGCTTTCTTGTAGGCCTACTGCATGACTTCCAGATTTTGTACACTGACGTCCAAATTTTTTAGCTTGGAAGTCATGACGTCCTGAAAATTGAGGTCTATTGAAAACCCTGATTAATAGTAACCTTGACCGTATCTCTCACCGTTTCCGAGATAAGATATAATTAGTTTTCCGTTGAAAATGCACATTTTCTTACCCCCTTTCGATTTAATCTTAAAAATTTGAAAATGTTTCCCTTGCAGTAGATCGGTAAAATTTTGCATGCCTAGGTTTAAGACACGTGGCTAATTATTTAAAACGTTTTCTTCTATCACTTAACGCTTTGCCACTATGCATTTGTTACAGACAGACAAAAAGGACAGACAACCATGCCAATAGCTCGACCGTTACTTAAGTACGGTCGGCTAATGATGACGATCACCAATTTTTACCGACATGTGGCTTAATTGCAGGCAGCGAAAACGAAGCAGAAGATCAAAGAGGAACAGATGCAGATAACGGTGATCGAGAGAGCGCAGCAGATTCAGATCCAAGAACAAGAGATCATTCGACGCGAGCGAGAATTAGAAGCCACCGTCAGAAAACCCGCCGAAGCCGAGAAATATCGTCTAGAAAAGATCGCCGATGCTAATCGGTCGGTAATCGCTTGCGCTCTGCAGTTGTTTAGATTCTAGATTTTATAACAATCCATCACCTGGTATTTCATGAAAGTAGTGTAACGACGCAATTAAGATTTATGCGCATGCTTAACCGCGAGTTGAACCGAGATCAAGATTTGATCGGTGGTCAGAGGGCGGTTCAGAATTGAACGGAGATCAACGCTTGAACCGCTTTGGTGCAATGCAATTTACGGCTGAACTAGGTTCAAATTCAGATTTGACCCGGGTTCAAAGTTGAACGACGCTGGTGCAACGGGCCCTTAGTGACGTATCATAGTATTGCAAACTAATCTCCTGCTGAGTGTAGAAGTGGAGGAACTTCGAATTTCTGTCAATATTTAGCAAAGTTATGGACATTAAACAAGGAGTGTTTAGTGTCATGTCGTTTTGACTCACAATGCATGTAGTAGGTCTATCAGCGAGACTAGTGCTTTGAAAATGGTTTTTACGCGCGAAAGCAGCTAGACTGCTTTAGCGCGTCTTAGCCATCGCAATTCTGTCTGTCTGTCTGTCACACGGGTGGATCAGTCAAAAACGGTGCAAGCTACATGTAGGATCACCAAATCTTCACCGTCGGCTGCCTGGAGGACTCTAGTTTCAGGAACCGTAAAGCTTTCCTATAAATTCGAAGGGGTCACCCCGAACGAAGGCGCTAAATGAGAGTGGAGTAGCAAAAATTTGTGATTTTGGCCAATAAGTCGCTGTATCGCAATAATGGTGCGAGATAGGGTTTAGGTTACTATTAATGATCACTAATAGCAAGTCATACACTGGCTCTTGATTGCCACCAAATTCAATGACCTTGGATGACCTTGAACGCCAAAATAGGGATTTTTATGGATTTTTGGAGATTTCGGGCTGCGAAACACATTTCAAGAGCGAATTGCGCCGAAATCAATTGAGATAGACATGGACAAGCTGCTTATGAAATTTTCAGCATTGAACGTGGATTTCGACGGTTCAAGTCTCGATTTTCTAAGTTCAATAAAACCTGTACACAAGAGTATCAAAGAGCGGTACTTCCGTAAAAGTCGTTAGTTTACCGTTGTTCGCCGTCTTTCGTGAAAACGGTTGCAGATAGGCATGGACATGCTCCCTAGCACAACAAGCAGATAGTGACGAGCTTTTCAGTCGTATCAACATCGATGACTTTGAAAGACCATGAACTTCCAAAATAAGGGGTTTTTATTGATTTTTGCGATCTTCGGCTGCAGCGCACACTCTGAACTGCGACGAAATGGTTGGAGATAGACTGACAGTTTGCGAACAGGAACTGCTAGATAAACTTTCGCGCGTCTCGTGAGTATTAACTCGAATTTTTTGTTTTTACTTTGCAGAAATCGGATTGTTTTTGAAGCACAAGCAAAAGCTGAAGCTATAAGGGTAAGTCATCTGTGGACTTAAATGTAGGACTTTAATGTTCGAGGCTGTAACGCATAAGGCTAAATTTTTCATTGGTGTATAAGATTAGGCTAATTGTGTATTTAGTGTATTTACACTTATTTCCCGCACAGTCCTAGGCCTAATACATGGCAGACGTGCTTTTCTCACAAGGCATAAATTTCGCAATGTATTTTTTATCTGCGTACAATGTTTGGTTTTTATGAAAAAAATCACGAATGGCAATAATAGAGAAAAAATTAACTAAAAACGCATGTCAGCTCAGTGCCGACGTAATATGCGGCTGCGCCCATGCAGAGTGCGCAAACCTATAACCATAATAATTACCACTTTTGACTTTTTGAACTGAAAATTATGCCCCCTATCATATTGGTTTTCACTTCCTGGGGAACGTTCAAACAATTTTTTCTACGTCTTTTCTTTGAATTAGGAGCCCATACCTAATAGACAGACAGATGGACGGACAAGCGGGCGGGCTAGACATGTAAAAATGATGTAATGCGGGATGCGGCCGCCTATTAAAACGGCCGCGAATGTTATCACCGCTCGGCGCTATCGCAAATCTCGGTGTACGGAATAGTTCTCTCCGTTTTTTGTTGCGTGATTTAGCCTATACGTCAGCGTAGATTCTGAGGTCGATTGTTTTGTCATCGGTTCCGCCAGCGAGAAAAGCGCCCACATGCATACCACGTATATAGGCTATAGGTTTCCGTCAAAGGAAGCATGCAACACTCGCAGCCCAATTACGTTTTCGCCGTTGAGTCCTTTGCGTGTAGGGTCTGCGTTTCAGTCAGCCAATCAAACCGGAATTTTCAAAGTGGCCTAAATAATACGAACTGCTAGATCCACTGGAGAGAGGTTAGTAAGTCAGGGTTGCAGTCCACGAAATACCCAGAGAAAGTATTTGGTGAAGAGGCGAGTTCTGAGTCGCTGGCGGAAGACAGATAGTACGGCTCAAGGCCGGTAGTACGGCTGAAGTCAAGTCGTTTCAGGTCCGTCACGTCCGTGGGCCGACAACCGGGAAAGCCCGGTTGACGACGGTTGACTGTCAGAATGATGTAAGCTTGTATTTTCTTGCGTCCGTTGCGTAAGCTTAGCGTACTTGCTTGCATGCTTTTCTCGCGTCAGTTGGGTCGAAATGTTGTCTACGCAATGGCCGTGCGTTGCGCTGGATGGGAGCGATGATAAGCCTATGGTGATTGATTGACATTGATTTATTGGCAGATGAAAGGCGAGGCGGAGGCGTTTGCAATTGAAGCTAAAGCGAAAGCCGAGTCGGAGCAAATGTGCAAGAAGGCAGACGCCTGGAAAGAATATGAAGACGCAGCCAAGATTGAGATGATGCTCGATATTATACCAAAGGTAAGTGTTTATGACGTTTCTTTTTGTTGTTATCAGGGCCATTCCGGGGCATAAATGCGTTTAGGAAGATGAGGTCACTTTTCTTTCCCCAACGCTACCCCATGTCACTGCCTGTTCCTCTGTCTCCCTCTTTTTCCATTCCTTCTAGTTGTTTTTCTTTTTTCCTCGCCAATGCAGCTATGGGTTTAGGGAGCGACGCTAGGCTGACAACGCATTTTGAGAAATCGGCTGTGCCAAAAATGTAAGCTCCAAATTAAATATCGACTGATTTTCAAAAATGTTCACAGGTACATTTTGTAGAAAATTTGTAACAACGTAGTTATTACTAGACATATGACCATACCTTAGTTACGTCGATACACTACCTTGTGAAATATGAATTTTCCAAAATCGCCATTAGCTAATCAAATAAATACATTATGCACATATTTATTTTTTCAAACAATTTTGTACTGATTTTCTGATATAAACTTAACCATGTTAAGTAAACCATACTTTTTGTACACGGCGCTGGCTGGAAAATGCCGAAAAAGCTGTTTACACAATTCCAGACGCTTGAGTCTGCATATTATAGGTTTTTTTGATAAGTTACATGTTTTAAAAGATAGCGATGCAGTTGAGGTGTAGTGGCATGCTTAATAACTTTACACATTTTCCACAAAATGTGCCAATAAAAAAATTGTGAAAATCGGTGAACATCTGGCGAAGATCTGAACGAAAGTTTGACGCTTACTTTTTGACGCATCGTGTACATGCTGTTGATTGGTTGTCTCTAGATGGTGGCATTGCTGCTATATGCTTCGTTTGCGTAGGCCTATGCAAGTTTCATCTCCAGCTGTGAAAGAACTTAATTAGATGTCTCGCACGGCCCCTGTCTAAAATTCCAGTTTGAGGAGTTCTTTTACGCGTTAGTGGGAAGTGGAAGGCTGTCCTTGTTGTTTGCGACCCCGTTGCACTGAGGTGAAGTCAGGCATCTTTTGAGTTCTGACGACACACGCAGAGAGCGTCTTGGGGCTCTTGGGTGTCATCCCGAGCAACTCTTCCAGCGCCTGTCGAGTGTTGTCCTGCAGCACCCACGGCGGCGCACGGGGGTCGTTGTCGAAGCTGCCCGTAAGTTGAGCTGAAAAAAACTATGTTGAGCGGATGACAGATCAAAGCGTTGTGGATTTCCGCTCAAACGGAGTCTTGATTTTCTGTTGGATACTCCTTCACACGCACGTGGAGTATATTCTGAGCTTTGTGGCAATCTGAGCTTGCTCTGACTGTTGGCATAGGCCTATTAATTTTCTAGTGCGCTGCGTCTGTGTTCAGATGGCAGCAGAGATCGCAGCACCGCTGTCGCAGACGAAGAAACTGACAATGGTGTCCGCTGGACCGACAAGTGAAGTCGGCGTCAGCAAGATAACGACTGAAGTGCTGCAGGTCGTCGAAAGACTGCCCAAAATGGTGGAGGGCATCACTGGTGTCGATATTGCAAAGGTTAGGCCTAGCATGTCAGCTTTTTACACGCCGTCAGCATAGCTTGCTAAGCAGATATGCCATGTCTTAGCTACTGTATCCTCTACGGCAAAGGCACTGTACATTGTACGTAACAGGTCTGTCACACGTAGCCTACTCTACTGCCCTATCAGAATGGAGTAAGCCAGGATCACACGCTCCCCAATGTCGGCTCCGGGAAGCTAGGACTGTCTATCAGGATCCGCTGTCGGGATTTGTAAGATTTCGGAAATTCAAAAGGCCCCATTGAGGGCGGTAAATGAAGAAAGTGAGGAAATTTTCAATTTTCAACCAATAAGTCGTCGTATTTCAGAATCGATGAGGTAAGACCAAGGTTCAATCGGTTCCAAAATCAACGACCTTAAATGATCTTCAACGGCCGATGCGCTCTCCATCGCACACATTTTGCAAGTAGTTTTTTTTTACTTTAGGCCAACGTCTATATAACCATTGGCAGTTTTACGCCCGGACTGAGGGGGCACAGCCCCCTTCCTCCAGTTTTGCTCTACGCCCCACAGTTTCATGGCCATCCATGATATTTTGTAAAGATAACACAAATATTTGATTTCCTTGCGTTTCCAAATTTTAGAAAAGTGGGCAAATTTGCGGCTTCTATTGAACGCCCAAAAACTTATAAAGTGCTTCAGCTTCAGGAGGCTTTGTCCCCTGTCCCCTGACCAGGGGCTCTGCCCTGGAACCCACTGGAGGCTCTGCCCGCATATCCCTGTTATAGGCTCGCGCTACCGTGCTCCCCATGGGACCATACCTCCAGATAGGCCTATTGCAGGCCAGAATCACTACTGTATTAGCAAAATCATAGATGTAAAAAACGTTTTTTACGTTTTTTATTCTTGCCACGTTTTTAACGTTTTTTATTTCGTTCAACGTTTTTTATTTTCTAAAAAAACGTGCATTGAAAATCCCATTAAAGGCTTTGTGAAGCACTTTTGGGACCACAGAAATAAATTAATAGATCACGGTGATGTAGTTTACTTAGTTAGTCCAAATATACTAAATAAAAGTTTTGTTAAGCAGTATATTTAGTTAGTTTAATGCTGTGGTCTTATGACGTCACAGCTCAATTGAAATTAAATGAAGTTCTCTCTATCTAAACTATAGTTCAAGGTATACTGCACTTACAACATTAGGCATTAGGCAAAAGGTTGAACAAATTATGGCCAACGTTTTTTATTCAACGTTTTTTATTCTTGCCACGTTTTTTAACGTTTTTTATTTTTCTTGGAACGTTTTTTTACATCTATGAGCAAAATGTGTTACAATTAGGCCTGCATCTTTAGCTTGAGCTCGATTTCCCATCTAGGCTTACAGTACGACGCGCGTGACAAGTTCCTTTTCTGCCTCGTTCTCGGTTGAAGAACCAGCGAATCTCCGGCGATAGTAATTTCTGTTCGGCGCAAAAGCGCGGCGAATCTCGCCAGATTCGCCGCAGAAACTTTAGTTCTCTGCGGCACCTGTGCTGCGAGC
>Ga0209671_1006494_pt1 | contig 12015 bp, 5 predicted proteins | sample WorMetHERISLAND2_2_FD_187401 | JGI IMG/M metagenome (GOLD analysis project Ga0209671, IMG submission 187401) | Marine gutless worms symbiont microbial communities from Max Planck institute for Marine Microbiology, Germany - Olavius geniculatus... | ecosystem: Host-associated > Annelida >...
CTCGAGACCCTTGGCATCAGCGTCGACAGACCGCCAGCATCGGCAGCGATGATGCATCTGGTTCATCATCCCCCTCCACCGGGGTTTGAGGCGGCAGCTGACAACTTGGCGGTGCAGCGCAGTGCGTTCATTCACCGCTGCAATTGGTATCAGAGGCTGGCGTCATCACCGCGCACACTGCAGCACCACTGCCGCGTCGTCGTACGCAATCAGCTCGGTCCATCCCGGCTTCGTGCAGTCTCGTCCCTTCCACTCCCCGTTCCACTCCGCGACTATCTCCTGCTCGAGCATGACGAGTACAGATAAATAAGTAAGGACATGAGTGAACAGCACTGATCCTGGACATTTTGGGCATAGCCTGAAATAGCAAAGACCTGTGATTTTGTAATATGTAATATGCGATTATCCATGCAGGCTTATCTACCCATTGTGTTTTAGTTATAGTGGTGATACTTGTATGATAGTTGATAAGGACGTAAATAATTTAAACTCATTTGTTCAGGTTAGATGGTGCACTTTTTGGTCAGTTTTAAGTTTTTTCCTACCAGGAAGACCAGTTCTCATTTCGAACTTAATGTAAACTGATCTTAAACTTGCCACTTTTGCCGACAACGAAAACGGTGTTTCTTTACAGTTCTTACGTGAAATATGCAAACTGTTGAAATAGGCCCTATAGCAGCTGCCCCCACATTACGTTTTACGAAGTCCGTCACAGTAAGGAAGTGGACATGACAGAGAAAGAGTCACTATGTGCATAGTCTCAAATTCTCTGTCAAACAGAAAATTCTCTGGTAGATGTTTGAACTGTTAAAACTTTATCTTTAGCAAATAAGTACTTATTTGGATACGGTTTTTTATTGCATATTTTTTCCGCATTTTTTGGGCCCGTTGGTCAAATTCCGTGGCTCACCGTGGCAAAGTTTCCTAATTCCGCAGCATTCTATTAGATAAATAGAACCACTTGTTTCTTATTTAAACTACGAAAGCGTCTGTCCCTCAGTATATCAAATGTTTCATTATACCTCATTAGTGGAATACATTTCTGTCGCAAACTTGCAGTGGAGTTTTGCAGATTATCAAAGTAGTCGGTTGATTTAAGATGATTGGCAGCTGTGTTACAAAGCTTTGTAAATTTGGATTTGAATTGGAAAACAAAAGCAATTGTCGGCCATCGCTGAATTCCGCAAAATTCCTGGGAAATGTCGAAATTCCGTGGCTTGATTCAAAATTCTGTGGCCCATGAGTGCTGTGGTTCCGACTGCATTCTTTGTTGCTGCATTGTCACTGCTATTGACACTTTCCATCGTTATGCGTCCGCCGCTGTTAGATGGCACCAGAGGGAGGCACCGTCAAGCACTGTGCTTTTATGTCGTCTGACATGTCCATGCTTCCTTGTTGCAAAGCAGGGGCGTATGTAGAAATGTGAACAGTGGGCTTGGTTGAACGTTTCAGATGTGCACTTTTGAAAGTGTTAGTCATTATTTGAGCTTAGTGTGTCTCAAAACGTGCAAATTTTTTAAAATAAATTTGGACAAATTTTATGAGCAGTATGGCAGAAAATCATTTTGACCATTATCATGTGACCACTAGCCAGTCTCATTGGCCATAAGTGACCAATGGCATTGTTGCATGGGAGGAAGGGGCAAGGGGACAGTGCCACCCTGAATTTTAGCCTGTTAGAAAATTTTCTTATCGTCGAATATTTTATTCCATTAGTACAAAGTTTGGGTGTGGGAATCTAGAAGCAATAATTTAAATTTTGAGCACACGTATTTGTCGGAAATTATCAGCTGTCTGTTCGAAATTTGCAACTTTCGGCCCTTCCAACTTTTGAATTGACCGCCGGTTTTAGCAGTTACTGTAGTGGTCACACAATGGTAGCAAAAAGATCTGCTGAGCGGCAATTGGGCCAACATAATTCTGGTGAATATTTGCTATATGCTGTAATGCCTTTGATTAAAGTAAGTAGCCTAGTTATTTGTCCAAATGGTCAATATTCATTCCAGTGCGTTGTGACAGCATATTTCAAATACACGTTACTTATACTTGCATGTCCGTTGCTTATAGTTGCTATTGTTGGCTCTGCTGAAGCGACCTCAATGACCTCAGTATATTTCTGTATCACCGTTTTTATGCGTTGGTCTGTATGCACAATAAAAAGTGTTTAGAAAGTTATGAACAAACTCTGATGTCATTTGTAGTGACGTTTCATATAAGATTGATATGATTAGCATGCAGAAAGGCGTAAAAAATGCTTTGTGCTTTCAATTGCCACCCATCTCTAAAAAAACCTACATCTCAATAAAATTTACTGGACTTTTAAAAATACTGGTGCAGTTTTTTTGCTTGCTTTCATTGTTTTAGTAAAACCAAACTGTTTGCATTTTGTTTGTTATGCGGTGATAATTTTATTTTTGTTGTCCTGGGTGTTTTTACGATCCCAGGATTTGGATGCTTTAATTTCTGTAATTCTGGACTGGTGAAAGTGGTCGGGATCTCCGAATTACGGATCAAAGAATTGCAATTCCTGCAGCTAGTGTCAACTGTCAACACAGGCCAGAGGGATCTCAATTCCTTGTGCGTATGCTTAGTTGCCAGTATGTGACTATGACAAGACATAAAATAAAGACTAAAATTTAAAAAAAAAATATTTGGTTTATATTTATACAGGTTTACAGCTGTTCATAGTGAATCAACAGAATAATGCATATATCAAGCAGCGTATAAGTATGGGTGCACATATTATGTTCAGCCTGCGAAAGCTTACTCGACAATTATTACGACAGCAGCAAACACCAAATTCAAATAGCAATAAAAAATCATTTTTTCTTGAATAATAATTTACTATCACTTTAGAACTGAACGACTGTCTTGTGAATTTCTGCAGCTGAACATTTATTTATTATTACAAAATTACACATCATTATAAACTATACAAAGTACCTATTACTGCATATTACGACATACACAAAAGTGTGATAATTACATAACCATTCACTATGATTCCCAGCAGCATATTGATGTGCAGTATATCTGTGTATATGGTATAGCCCCAAAAACAGGCCAAGTTAAATTCCGTGGAGCAATTTCCAAAATTACAGACAACCTAAATACCTTCCCAAAGCAAATTACTGTCTACGCCATGATTTTGTCGAGGAGGCTCTGTTACTTTTGGGTCCGTCTCTTGTACAGAAGATACCTGGTACTCGAACAATCTTAGGCCTATACTTCTAACTCAAAAGTTATGAACGGTTTTTGTGATATTTTTTGCAGGGGACGGGCCTAGCCGAAGGAAAAGGTAAATAGATTTCCGTGGCAATCGGGATTCTTTTCCGAACTCCAGATCAGGCATGATTCTTTACCTAAGGGAGATAGGGTGTATGGTGACACTCTGTTGTGTTTGCCAGGTGACAAAAATATTCTCAGCATAGGTTTGACAGGACTGTCACTTTTAGTATTCACTCATACAGCAACAAACCCACCAGTTAGCTTTAAGTTAGATGTTAAGAGTCAGTTTTCAACACAAGTCCAATCCATATGCACTGTGAGTCAAAAACATCAGTACTTGTGTCCATCTCTTTGCTGAAAAATAATAAATTTTCCAAATTTTTTCACCGGTACACTCATTGGTAGCTTTGCAATAACACCGTCGCTGACTCACAGTGACATGTAAGTGACAACTTCATCAGTATATCTGAATGAATGTGGACTACTTTCACGAAGTCAGAATAGCACTTGCATATAGAGGGTGATGCAAAATAAAGCGAAACATTTCACTTTCAGTCTTTATGCTGGGCACATCACAAACAGGCTGAAATCTAACGTCGGAACACATTGTCAGCCGACTTATATAACTAATAAAAAATATTCAACATGACCACACTACATTGCAGCTGTACATTGCAAGGCTAACTGTTTCCGAATGACTAAGTAAATTAATATGTATGAAAGCATTATTTTCCACTGTGTTTATGCGCCACTCTGTATTCGCAGGCAGAACATATCAACAATGCACAGGCTACAGGTGATTGTTGTAGACTAAACGTTGACATGGTTTCTGCATGAAAGTTGCACAACTTATGTGAGCTGTGGGCCTCAAAACATGGTGCAGTGTAATCTTTACCCGAAAATGGAAGTAAAACAAATTTTAAAACAAGTTGGATTGAAGATATTGGCACATAATTCCACGAATTATATTTTCAATGCTTTCTTCGCAGTCACGAGCTGCAGCCGGGAGGTTCTGCAGCACTGGATCATTTGGATCATTCAGACAGTGTTCAGACAATGTTCGAGTTAGCTCAGGCTATATGGTAAATTGTAGTTCAGGGGCTAACAAGGAGGCAACCTGTGGGGGTAAAACTGAAGTGGGGGACACCTGCAAACTTGGTGCTTTAATTTTCGGGCATTTTTACTGTGTTTAAAACTGCACAGCTGTAAATAATATGTACAAAAATATTTTTAAAAAACGAATTCAAGGTTACTGTTGTGATAGCAGCGTCCACACCTACTAGGAGCAAAAGCTCCATCGTAAAAGGAAGGGATAGGGTTCAGCTCTTCTGGGGCAGATTGTATAACTTGTTAGCCTACATAAATTATACCACTTTTCTGCCTAGAATGCATAATTTCAGTTTTCAGCCTAGAAATAGAGGAGATGACAGCATGTCGTCTCCTCCATCACCGAATACACTTCCATACTCCCTAGATGCATGGATTTAGGGAAAAAGCTCCCAGAAGAATGGTGACAGTGAGGAAGGGATGATTAAAAGAACGGAAAGAAAGCGGGAATGGGAGGTGGGAGGGATTGAGGAATGAGGTAGCATTGTGGTAGAGAGAGTAGTCAACTGCCCCACTATATTTTAGGCAATATTTAGACAATTTTCTTTTTGTAGGAAGATTTTCGTACAAAATCTCAGGTTAGAAATCCCCCATTTCGAAAGGAATTCTGGGACAAAAATTGAAATTTTTAGCACCCATATCTCATGTGTAAGAAATTTCGCAGTTGTCTGTCAGAAAATTGTTAACTTCATTCTCTTTTCAATCCGTGACAGCGCTGGAATAGGAACCTTGCTCTGAGACCCAGACCCAGCGTCTGTCTCCAGACGCTGCTGGTTAAATAATGGTAGCTGTTGTAGATTGGTGTAGGTCTCTAAGCATTGAGGACGGTGCCGTAGACGGTGTTCGAAGGTTCAACAACCGGCGTCCTGCTGCGTGGCCGAGCCGGTACTTGTAGCTGAGCGTATACTGGTGCTTCCATACCACCCTGTTACAATCATTAACATAAATTAGCATACACCTACATAAATTAGCATAAAACATACTGCCAGCTAATTCGTTCACACACTGCTCATTAATATACATGTATATCACAAAACTATGAATATTATGTGTGATAAATACACAAAATTTTCTATTATTGAAACATCATTTTCAGACAGGCTTAAATTCAGGGAGGGCAATATTCCTGCTTTAATGCCCCCCCCAGTCTTGCCATAACGCCACTGCTTACTGGACCTTCCATACCGTGACACAGACAACACACAGTCAAGCCACAAGCTGATTAACACACAACCGCCTTATTCGTTCACATGCAACTAATTAATTCGCATCACATATGATCTGTGAATAATTACCCGTGAGCAGCCTGTAACACCAGTTAGATTTCACATAACTTTATTCACGATGCAATAGCACTAAATAATAAAGATACAACAAAGATTGAACCGAGAAAAAATAAACTAATAACAAAGTCAGCAACGTCAAACTGTTGTATTCGTTGACCTATGCAGTTCGTTCCAAATCTTGAAAGCAGACCTTTCTGTCGTCGGTCGGGTAGCTGGAGTATCCCGGCGGTGCATTGGCCGGCAGCACGTCCGGTCTGTAAGTGTCTGGTTCTGACGGTTCATAGGCCAAATTTGGCATCGGCATTGAACGGTCACCATTCACATCTGTCTGCGTGCCGTATCTGTACATACACAACGACAAGTGTGTACGAAGCGACGGAAATGAATTGAAATCAACTGTTCGCCAGTCCTCCGAAATCAACTGGCATTTCATTTTAGTTCTGTCGCTTTGTAGGCCTACACGTCTTTAGGCTATACACATACATACCGGGTTAGCGAAAACAACAGGACCAATTCTGATCAATATCTTTTCAGTTACAGACCACACAACAAAGTAGCCCCACTTCTGGGGCTACGCTGTATCGTGCAGTCAGCAGAAGTTACTGGCATATAATCAGTCGAGTGCATTTAAAACATGGCAGCATCATAAGTGCTGGATTTAAGCTGGTTCCAATAAGCAGACCAGCCACGCCGACTAGGCTATTACAAAATACAGATAACAACAGAAATTCCAACTTTAGCTCTGCATAATCAACATCAATTACCAATTGCACAAAAAATAATTTAATTGTCAAACCTATACTTATATTATACTTAATATTTTAATATTTAATTTTTATACTTAATTATTGTACTTAAATGACAAAATTATGACGTACAATTCACATACATACCGCACTAAGTAAATGACATACAAAACAAAAATATAAAATCAAGTATGCTTTAGAACTGACACAGAAAAAAATCTATGAAATAAATCATATTGTCATATGCCATAATTATAACAACTCTACAATATGGGGGCAGACTGTCAAGCCTACCAATATATTAACAAAAATAGAAACTGGATCGCCACAAATTCGTTGCCAAATTGCATCAGATGCACTAAATAATATAATGGGAGCCCCATTCTATGCACTGGGAACTCTAATCCCAAAACCCCATAAGAAAAAGAGAGATTCTGTCTCGAGTCTTGACAGAAAAAATATTACTGGTAACTAAGTTCACCAGTACTAGAAATTAAATTACTGCAAATTATTATGATTAGGTAAACAGAATTCATAATTTCACACAGGTCTATAGTGGAAGATAAAGAAACCCCATAATTTAACAAATTAAAGTCAGCAAAATCAATACAGTATAACGTATAAACCGTGGCAGAAAATGTCACTTACCTATCGTGTTTCTCTACAGAATCAAACAAAACAAAACAATTAGGATTAATTATTAGGCAACAATATTGATAAGGGTTTTTGTTTTTTAACCCTTCTTTTGAAGGGTATTAAATTTTTTAAAAAATTAAATTTTTTATATTGATAATAAATATTGCACAAATAATTTGAAATAAATACACATGACAGATATACAGCGACAACTGAACAGACAAACGGGCACGTTACACAAATGTCAGCCGTTTTTCTTATTTTCGTTTTCTAAGAAATCTGAAAATGGACAGTAATAGCCAACATATTAGATGAATAACACCAACAATAACAAAACGATGATTATAATTTGAACGTTTCGTCAAGTTTATTAATTGAACGCATAGCAACATAATTAATATCGCTAACAGATATACTGGATTAAAAATAAAATATGATGTATACTTATTAAACATATGCACACTTAGACACACATGACTGTACAAAGTTACAAGTATAAACGTCCGTATATTAAAGATAATATAATCTCACTAAAAATCACCACTAAACAGTACAGACCTCCGCCGAAATTAGTGATGCTAGGCCTACCTGGGGAATAAAAATGACTATAGCAAGTATATACGCTGTATTTATTTATTTTTGTTATAAATTTCTTGATCCGGATCGTAATCCAGATCGGTACCAAAATCGAATTGTTTGGTCATGTATTTGGCATGCCCCATACGACCGGAAACAAATTCATTCACCGAAATCTATTCATAAATTTCGGAATAATCTGTCAGACAGAGTGACAGACAGACAAACAGACAGACAGAGATGAGAACAATCTCCTGACTTCGCCGGAGATAACTGTTGCAATTAGACATAACAGCGGCGTCGTGAGCTAAAAAGATTTGAGGCACAAACTTCCAAATTTCTGATAACAGCTGCAAATTTTTGACAGAGCAGATATGGCCCGTATGAGTGTTCGGAATTTCAATCTTCTCCACAGCGAGGAAATTCTGGCTCCACATTTTCCCAACAGACTAAAACTTGGGGGCCCCCTTCCATGACACTGCTGAGGCGTACTGTTCATAATGTTTTCTTCATGTTGTTTAGCAAGTTACTACACATTTAGCATAACTCAACTATAGTTAACAGCAAGTACATGCAGGAATGAATAATGCTTGTAAGTTAACCAATTATGAAACAATTCATTGCATTGGAATGTCACGTGATACACTGAACACTAGTCGGTATAATCACTGAAAGAATACAATATTATAATCGTTAATATACACAATACGCAGCAATTATTACACAGCCGTCCTAACAAGCCACATTACAGGTCTTGCATGTCCGTCGGTCGGTCTGTCCGTCCCATACTGGCTCCTAACTCGAAATTACGAAAACTTGCAAAAAAACCGAAACTGGTGTAAACGTTTTCTAGTGTAGAAGTAATCAGTGTGCCAGTTTTTAGCCAAAAATGTTAGAGGCCAGGCGGACGGCCGCGTAATGTCAGCACTGGGCCGACATGTCGTTTGTTAGTTAGTCATGCCAGTTATACCCCGTTTGCACAATCGAGCAAACATCGAGCAACCATCAAGCAGGCCTGATGGAACCCCGCCTCTGGCTCAAATGTAGGCCTAGGCTTAGGCTCTTAGCCCACAGCTGATCACGTGTTATATAGGCCTTCCAATTACAACCCGTCCGGTCCCCGCCCTCCTAATTAGCATGCTAATTATCACAGCTCGTCAAGCTAGCTAGATGAATGCTAGCAAACATAGAGCAAACGTCGAGCAGACGTCGAGCAATTAGCATGTGTATTTTGAATACATTTGCTCGACGTTTGCTCGATCGTGTAAACGGGGTATTAGTCAGCGTCAGTATGGGGTCACTCAGAATACAAGACTTCGTGTCACGAGTGATCTGTCCAGCATTCGTCACAGTAACCACGCAACCGTTTCAGCGCACACGCGGCGATTGAAAAACCTAGGTTCTCTTTTTTAAAAAACTCATCAGTTTTTACTTTTACATGTAGGTTATTACGTTTAAAATCTAGGCTTAGAAATAATCGAACCTTTAATAACCTTTAACCAAATAACCTTTCAGCTAAAACGGTTTAGCGCTGACAAAGCACTTTTGAGTCACCCCTGCGAAAATGACCTTGTATCTAATTGAATTTAGACTATTTTCTAATCGCTTTAGTAGACCTATATGATAATTTGAGAAAAATCCCATAAAAGCTTTAACCCTGCCTCTGGCCTTTATAGCCGCGTGCCGTCTAATCTGCAGCATACAGATACATAAACTCAATTACTCAGAGTAAGCACAAACAACAAAATGTTAAAAAACGTTAACCTCTATAATTTCGTGCTTTAAAGCATTTTCCGTTTCAAAAAAGTAAAAAAAACGGTTTCTAAAGCCTAGAAATACATCACAACTGATAGCCAAATGCATAAATATAGACACGAAAAGCAGACACAAAAAGCGACAGTGAGTAAAACACAAGAACGTGGTGCAGTTACATGATACAGTGTGTTAAATAACGGCGTTAAAGCATGAATAATCCACGAAAATGGGCAGAAACATCACTACGTAACCACGAGTCAGCGTGCCGAGCTACCGAGCAGTGATTTACTTCCTCATTAGTCAGGCGCGTCGTGATCAGCATTGCAAAAACACAGATGCCCTGCTAAACACAATACACCAGCGGACCGGTGGTGGAGCCGACCGGAAAATACTTAATATTTCATCAGACCCGTCGAGAGCCACAGCGGGGCCCGGGGAAACATTCTGACTGGGCCCGTCTGGGGAGAACATTTTAGAATTTTTCTTTTTTACAATGGTGCATTCTGGTGTACTTTAATATACGACGGCGGGACCCCCAAAACGTCGCGGGCCCAAAATAATTTACTCCACTACCCCACCCTCTCCACGAGCCTGGTAGGTATCAACCGAAAATTCGTTACACATTGGCAGTGGCCTAGGCATGGCCTATTTAGAATTTAAGCTGAAAGGGAGCCAAGGTGGCTGGAGTACCCCGGAAGCTGCAGCTTTTTTTTGTTGACTAATCCAAAAATGTAGATGTTTCAGGAAGCAAGGATGTGCAAATTTTCAGCGCTAAGAGAGGCATAGCAGATTACCCGTCTTGCTCTCCCCCTTCTAATACGCACGTGCTATAATAGGCTATATAGTTTTCTGTAGACGTCCCTTTTAACAGGACACATGCAGCCAAGAAAGTGTCACGTTTTGGTAGTTCACTTTTCACATCAGGTTGCTCAGCCTAAAATAAATGCATCACAGTAGACACATTCTCTGAAGTCCAAACGTGTGGACGGGGCTCCGCCCCCAGCTCACAGGCTCATACGTATCTTACAGGGGTCACTTCATTTTGGGAAAAACATAAGTGAAAGAATCACCCCTGTCGCTTTACTTCTAACCAACATACAGCCGAAAGTCAAAAATGGACAAAAAAGCTAAATTCGTGATTTGCATGACTGGACAGTTTCCAAAAGGTTTAAAGGAGAAAAAAACGAAGTAAAAACTTAAATGTTTAGACTTTAGATGATCGAAAAATTTCAATCCTAGTGCTATCAATTTATAACATAGCCGCGGAGCTTACATCACTTCTGTGTGGACCCAATATAACTGCACTTTAGGACATCACTTTACGGCAGGAAAGGAACCGAAAGGGAAGACGCAGCTTTACTGTTAGGCAAATTGTAGTCGAAAAAGAAAATCTCACCAAATTTCGGGGCAGCAATTTGTTAACGCTAAACAGTCCCACACATAGCCTGACATTGTGCACCCCCAATTTATTTTTTTCTCATCCAAAACAGATTATGTCACGTGACTCCAAAAACTGAAAGCGCACACTACGTGAATTCTTATATATTCTAGTGATCCCAAAATGAAAGAAGAGTGAAGACTGGGGATGACAAAAACGGCCCGCTACGCCAGTGCAGTTATCAATACAGGTAGACAGGTAGACAGGCGCACACCTGAGCACAGCACGTATAGACAGACAGACAGAACCACGCACGGGCAGAGCCGCACCACAGCGCCATTCACGACTCATATACAATAACAACATATTGCACGCGTAGGCTTAGATGCATTGCATTAATAGGCTTACATGTATCGAAACACATATGGATACGCACTGGCTGAACAACAAACGACCAAGTGGGCGTATACAATGTCCACCGGCTCATCACTATTCACATTTTGCCAAAAAATATGAAACGAGGAAGAACTAATTTGGCCCAACCAGAAGTTTAAAGTACGACTTTCTGAGCTGAAAAGTGGCACATCACTCACTCTTATATCGAGGAATGTTCACATTAATTTTGGGTTTTTTTCGTCGCCTTTTTGTTTCGGAGTTGTGGTCCCATGCGAAAGGGCCAGACGGACAGACGGACGGAAGGGCCAGACACGTAATGTGGCCTGTTAGGTCGGTCGCGCAACAAGCTGCCAACAGTAAATCATGATGGTGTCCATCAAATTAGAAAATTTCTTTGTACGATACACAGAATTAGTTTAAGGATGACAGAGGGAGCAAACGAATGTTTTATTATTATAAATCCCAATAGTTCATGAATTAACCTGGTCGCTTGGCTACATCATAAACTGTAAAAGAGTAAACGTAGGTTTTGTCTGATAAATTTGAACACTTGCTAAAATGAGTTCAGAGAAGAATTGTTTACAAACGTAAACTCTATACACATAAAATGCTCACCAAAAGTTTTGATCAGTACAAACGAATAGTCAAATTATAGCGAAAGAAATGCCACAATGTCAAAAATCTTCTGTAGATTTTTACGCATCACAAAATAACAGTGATATGTGCAAAACCAGCAACCAAAGATGATAAGTGAAACAATAACTCAAACAAAAGCATAAAAACAAAAAAATAAAAATAACTTGGCAATAGATTGTAAGTAGTTTTTAAAAAAATGCAAGCAACGTTTGGTTAACTTAATAAAATATACACTGTAAAAAGATAAGTTCTAAGTTTTTTTCTTTTCAAT
>Ga0209671_1006495_pt1 | contig 12015 bp, 7 predicted proteins | sample WorMetHERISLAND2_2_FD_187401 | JGI IMG/M metagenome (GOLD analysis project Ga0209671, IMG submission 187401) | Marine gutless worms symbiont microbial communities from Max Planck institute for Marine Microbiology, Germany - Olavius geniculatus... | ecosystem: Host-associated > Annelida >...
ATCATACACCTATGTGTGCCTATCACAGAGATAAAAAAAGTAAAAAGGTATGACAACAGTGCAAGGTGCTCACATTCCAATCAAGTGACGTGACGTCTTTATTACTCGGCACTTCGGCACCACCTTTTTGTATGCAGTGTCTGAGAACCAGCTGCCCAGCGCTTCCAGAGCCGTTCTCATTCATGTTCCATATCCTTGCCGTCGAGTCTCCAGATCTACATTCCACACACCGTCAGCCTTCTACACGTTGTTCACTAACAACAGTAACTGCTGCTCAGACCACACGTTGTCCATCAACATCAAACCTCCCACATGTTGGTCATATACACCAACAACTACTGTTTGTTGTCCACTAACACTACAATAATGCTTGCTAACCAAAAACTCTGCAGGGCACGATCATTAACGCTCGCTAACTGACAGCCATGGGCCTACAAAGTTATAGCCACAAATATCGTTAAGTGAGCAATCTGTAATGTAGATAAACAGATGCAGGCACAAAGTCCCTCTACATCTGTATCACGATATAACTGAATCTACTAATAATCTAATAACTTTTTTCGATAAACTCCGATCTGTCTCCGGTTCCAGTTAATTCGGCGGTCCAATCATACATAACTTCTTGTTGAGCCCAAAATCTATCAAGTCGCACTATAAATTAATCAATAGACTGTACATCAACTACCCAATTAGGTAAACTACTCCAGATATTAACAATTTGTGCTAAGAAAAAATACTTCCTAAAATTGTGAGTAAATGTTTGGTTGTGCAATTTGAATTTGTTACCTCTAGTTACTGAAGTGCTATTACTATAACAGGAGTCTTGCATGGAGATACAATTAACTGGCCAACAATAAAACTTCCAGACTGCTCAATGCTTGTTATCTCCTACACAAACTAACCAATAGACTTACAATACTCTAGTGGCCTGAACACTTTTCGAGCAAGCAGTACTCCTTTACTGTTAGTTTAAGCCCCTGCACAACTGAGTACAAATTGTAACTGACCTTCAGTGACTGACAAAAAGTTTTCACTTACTTTTGTAACTGGCAAAAGCCTTCATGAGTGTTATACAATAAGACTGCACAACGATGATGCTCTGACCAAACATTTTGTATACTGTTTTTGCCTAATGTCACTTAAGAGACACTTCGAAAAATCAAACAACTCTAGCTCTATCATGCCATAGATGGAAAAATGCTGAATCAAGATGGTGGAAAAAAATAGCACAAATGATAACAATTGCTGTTTGATATAACAATCTAAGAACAACACTACTTCAAGTTGAGATTCATCAGCTGAAAGAAAACTAGGGATTAACAATATTTAATCAACAAATACCCAGAAGCGAGGAGATCATTGGTGGGATTCCAGGCACAGATAAACACTTCAGACTCGTGTCCACGCAGAACGGAAACTTTGCTAGCTGGGATTTCCATGTTGCTATCGACCTCCATCATCTCCGGATTTGTTGCTGAAAACAAACCAGAATCTGCTAAACTACAACTTGCCACCAGCAGACCTTCAGACTGAGCAATATTCACTAAGCAGCAGCACTACGAGAATGGGGGTAATGAAGGCAATACAACAGCAAACTAACTCGGTTAACTGTTACCAGTGAGTTACTGATTATTTAAAATATCAGTGTTAACAGTTAACTGAGTTTATTTCACTGCCTATGCAACTCTGTCTTCATGCTAGCATGAGACGGTACATACGGCACATGGTTGTGGTCATATCACTTTTTTGTAATTAGCCATTTTTAGCAAGTGCTTACATGGTGGACCATTAAATTGCTCCAACACAATTAATCAATGGCCACAAATTTTATGCTGAGAAAGACGATATGCGAGCAGACCAACCTTCTTCACCATTAGGTCCATGAACTTCCAGCTTCATCTGAGGTCCTTTCAATGCACCCTGCTTACGCTGTTCTATTACCTCAGGCAGAACAGCATCAATCAAAGATATGCTCTCTATGTTACGCTCTGTACCATCCTACACACAGACACACCATCACTGTCAGACAGAAAAGCCGGTGGACTACACTGCTTGCAACCTTGAGAGCTACAGTGCAATCTTTGCAGCATAGCATGGACATCGTCTGTGGCAGAAGCCATGCTCTATACAGTGGTCAGACAGACAGCAGATACGGAAAGCCACAGATATGTGGTCTAGTAATAAGGATCAGGAGCCAACAGATAGACTTACAGACGGAGAGAGAGCTGACAGCCACAGCAACATAATGACACATACAGACGGAGAGACAGACAGACAGATGGACGGACAGTGACACACAAACAGTGAGACAGAACTGTGTCTATCTCTGACAGACTCTCTTACATTCCACTAGAGCCGGCTTCTTGTTCTTTCGGTTTCACAAACACCAGTTTACATTCATTCACTGCTCAGTGACAACAGATGTCGTTGGACAATGCTGTTCACATGCAGTAAACAGATCAATCTCTTGACGTTGGCACATGCACCATGAGTATTAATGAGCTAGGTGGATCAGCAAGAAAACAGTGACATGTCTGTATGATCCTACAGACAGTCAGAAACATACAGACAGACAGACAGACAGACACACACATGCACAAACACAGAGCCAGACATATGTGACATGATAATTACCACAAACAATTCACAGTGCTTCACTTCAATCCAATAATAACAACCGTACAATGTGCATGGCATTATCAATGAAGTCAACAGTTAAAAATTTACATAATTTCTTTCACTGCTTCCGACAGTGTTAGAGCTATAACAAAATGATTTGCACTCTGTGATACTACCACATATCTGGGATAAAAATGTCAAACCACTCTACTACAACCACAACAACAACAACTGCTACTACTACTACTACTGACAGTGTAATAGTTAGTTGAACAATCGTTACCTCAGCAATGCTGATCTCTGCTTCAGTGTATTGAAGACCTTTCTGAATGATGTTGAGCAGTGCAGCCGGAGGCACCATAGATCCATTGATGTTGGATTGACTGATGTGACTCTCTATGCCAAACGTATACGCTGCATGTGTGAAACCTACATCGGACAGCCAGCAACTACTATAAATACGCCTAATACTACTACTGTACTAGTACTACTACTACCTCTAGACAAAAGACACTGTTTAGCAGCTTTCTATTGATGACAAATTATGGCATTTTTGCTCCTTTGCCAGTTCGCTCCCTGGCTCTTTTGCCCCCTGGCTTGTTCACCTCCTGGCTTGTTCGCCCCTGGCTGATTCGCCCCCTGGCTATTCGCCCCCTCCCTCCATTGAATATACTGGTGATCCATTATTGAGGCTTGTGTTTCAATTTACAGAAAGGCAACAAGTAAGTGTAGCATCACATCACTGATTAATAGTTACTTCAATTAACATTATACGTGACAAAGTGATAATATGTGATCACACTTCACAAAGTCAGTAATCTTTAGTTTCATTGCAGCGGCGGAACTATTAATAGCCTATACCTAGAATGCTTAAAACTCGGCTAATGTGTCAACGTCAAGCTTCCTTTGAAATGTATTCTTACAGGTATACTTGGGTCTAGGCCTAACAACCGCTTGACAAACGCCTAGATCTATAGACAGCGTCAGACATCATTGCAAACATTCTAAGGTGAGAATGCACACTAATACTCTGTATAATAAAATACATGTATAGGCCTAATGATTTTATTTCAGAATTGAACAAAGCATTAAACATTCACACAATTGTTTATTCTCATCATCATGCATAAACTGTCTAGGCCTAAGACAATTATTACATATGAACCTCGATGTCAAATTACTGGTATTCAACGGGGGTGAAACGTCCAAGCTGAGGGGACAAAAAGCCAGAAAGCGAACAAGTCAGGCGGCAAAAGAGCCAGGGGGAGAATCAGCCAGGGGGCGAACAAGCCAAAGGGCGAACGAGCCAGGGGGCGAACCGGCAAAGGGGCGAAAAAGCCAGACACCTTGATGATGATGTATCACTACAGTTTAAAGATGGCTGCATATTTCTTGCATGCAGCTTGCTATTTGGCCAGTACCAAACTTCAAGCATGATGCATCATCACACAGTTCACTTATCTGCTTCTCAATTATTGCTACGGTATTTGATAAACATATAATGCCATACATGGGTGAAATGACATAAGACTACACAAATGACAGTGTACGCTTACGCTAATGACTGTTAATGAAATGTGTTAAACTACTTAAATTACTTTATGTTTATTCTGCGTAATGCATTTATTTGTGAACTAAACTTGGTACTGAATATGACTAGTGACAACTAATACTACTACTGCTACTGCTAATAGTGTACTTAAGTTACCTGACTCTAGCAGGTATCTGTAGACGAGGTAATTGACCTCGTCACTACTGAAACTCATTCTGAACGTCAACTGACTGATCTCTGCATGGCATCAAACACGCACAACATAAAACGTTCAGTCATAAATATAACACAAAATAGTCACAAACTAATGGCACAATACAAATCTCATTACTATTATTCTTCATCAAACTGTTATTATTATTATTATTTGGATACACAACAAGGCACTGACATCACGCACCAAGCACCAAAAGTAATGACTTGTAAGTCACTGCAGACTGACTAAACTATAATCAGCAAATGCCTCAACACTTTGCATGATAGTAGTTGAAAAGGGGTGTCTCAAACCAAACCCATTAATATGGGAGCATCGATATCTAAACATTGTGAAAATTACCTATGTAAATGTGAACTACATGCTGGCAAAGTTGTAAGTTCATGTAAAGATAAGCTAGCGTAAACTCTGAAAATTTTCTGTCCCAAACTCGAAGCCACTGACCATTTAGATGCATCTGCAGTCTTACTGATGCAAACGCAATTTTAGTCTTTGTATTGGTTTATCGACGCCTTCATATTTGACCTTATTTTGCACCTCATATCTACCTCACGTCAAAACTTAGAGCTAATGTTTGAACTATGGTGGTGATCCAAAATTGGGTCACCATCCAAAATTGCACATTTTGTAAAGACCTTGTGAGCTACAAGTACTGAAAATTTTGTAGGCCAAAGTTCAGTACCAAAAAAGTCAGCCCAAACTTATGCTAAGCCCCATAGACTCATACAAGAAAAAGACGGCGTGTGTAAAACAAGAAATCTGAGCAAAGCTCAAGAGAAGCGCGAAAGCCTATAGCATTTCCAGTTCAGTAGTTATAGTTTCGAAAATCGCATATCACTTGGACTCTGCCCATCCGGACCATAATACACATCGGCCATAGGCGCGTGTGGCGTTGGCGACGGTGGCGCCTCCTTGTGAATGATAAAGACTTGCGCAGCCTCATATCGCGAAAAAAATCCGTAAAAACCCCTATTTTGGAGTTCAAGGTCATCCAAGGTCACTGAATTCAGCGCTAATCGAAAGCCAGTATACGATTTCCTATCGGTGATTAATAGTAACCTAGGCCTTATCTCGCACCGCTACTGAGATACAGCGAGTTATTGGCCAAAAATCGCAAATTTTGACACCCCCCTCTCATTTAGGGACCTCGTTCGGGGTGACCCCCTTCGAATTTATGAAAAAGCTTTACGATTCCTGAAACTAGAGTCTTTTATGCAGCCGATGGTGAAGATTTGGTGATCCTACCTCGCACCGTTTTTGCCTGATCCACCCGTGTGACAGAGAGACGGATGGACGGACAGACAGAATTGCGATGGCTAAGACGCGCTGAAAGCATAGCTGCTTTCGCGCATAAAAACTAAGTCAGTATCACGATTGACATTCCTTCACAAGGGCTCCATAGCAGAACAGATCGCTAACTTTAATTACATTAACCAATCAATCAATCAAACAATCAATCAAGTTTATTTCAGACAGAAAACGTCCATAGTACACAGGTAAAATAATAAAAGAAATAAAAGTGGTAAAAAGAAAAGCAAAAATAAAACATATATACATCACATTCCAATACTGACAAGATATTTAACTACAGCATTACCACTACATATGAACTGCATATTAAACAATTCACATAACGCACTTTACTTCCCATAGTTTTGAGACCTTAATGACGGTGGTTTGGTGGTGGGAAGCAGATGATCTAGCTTGTAACAATATTGGCATTGAGTATTGGTATAGGTAAAACCTAACAATATTGGGTACTGGATACTGGATAACTTTCTTGATATCATTCAAACCCTAGCACCCAAACTCCCTGAACGGCGAATATAAGGAGTCAAAGAAAAATTTTTCCTTCATACCCCCTTAACATCCCCTTGATGTATTTACCAAAAATTCTGCCCATGGCTAGCTCCCGATACCCCCTACAAAAGCCTAGAATTTGGTATACATAATGGCCACAGCTTTTTGGATGAGGAAAAAAGAAGGTTAAGTGGATGCCAAATGTAAGCATTAGCTGTTTCTATAAAACGGCGCTGAACTGCGTGACACTCCTTTCACAAGCATCATGCGTTTGTGACTGCGGATCTGAAAAAAAAACAAATCATTAAAGACCACAAAATGAGGGCCTTCAACTTGACAATCACAACTGCTAAAACTACTACACCCAGCCAATCAAAGGCACCATCACATTTTCCTCGGAAAACGTTTTTTGCATACCTAGGGTCAGTTAGGGTTAGGGTTAGGCATAGGGTCAGTAGTTAGGATTTGTACCAGTGTTCATTTATGAGAAATTGTACGAAATTGTTCGGTAAAAGAAGGTATGCGAAAACGCTCTCCAGAGAAAAAATGCGATTGCGCCCAATCAAAATCAAATGACTCTAATAATGCATCAAGAACAAAACCATGCGCAAAGATAAGCACAATCAGAAAAAACAATACGCAAAATATGCTGCAACCTGTAAGAAAATAATAAAATGTTAAACAGTCTCGCAGCTCAAAAAAAATCTGACCATCACCTCTAATTTAATGGGGGATTTGTATAATTTTATAACTTTCCATGTTCTTTTTGCCAATACAATTGTATTGGTTAGTCAAGTTCAAGTTCAAGCACGAACAATTTTTCCGCAAGTTACAAACCGCCATAAATAAGTTACTTATATTTTTACCAGCTATTGTGCATGTACGACAAAATGCCGAAAGTCTCAAAAGGCCAGCGTCTGAAAAATTCTACCAATTAGAAGTACAACAACTATATTATTATTTTTTACAGAACTTACGCGCATGAATACACATCCGTTTACAAAGACTGTTATTTTGGTGAGGTACTAAGTATTCGATTCCTGTCGCAGAATAATGCAGAATTCTGTTTAGAAGCAAAAGTAGAATCGTAATTCGTAATCACCCTACTTTCCCTCCTTCCTCTTTTGCCATCGCTTGCTTATAGAGGAGCCAGAGGGGATGCTATTGAAGTGTATAAGTATCTGCATGGTATCTACAGTGTTGATTCCTCTGACCTACTCCCACTGCATGAATCATCAAGTCTGTCAACGGTCATACTTTGAAATTGGCGAAAAGGAGTAGCAGAACTCAGTTACGACAGAACTTCTTTAGCAACAGAGTAGTAAACCTATGGAATAACCTGCCGGAAGAAGTGGTTATGGCTCCATCTGTTAATTGCTTCAAAGCTCGATTTGATAGATACTATGCAGACAATAGATACAGTACGTGCGGTTTGGTGAACACGAAGATCGGTCGACAGGCAGTTTGCCTAATGTACCGAGTGATGATGATGATGATGATTTTTCCATAAATGACAGCTTGACGTCGACGTGGCCTCGCCGTCGACGAGCGCTCGACAATTTGTCTCGACCAGAACCAGCCGGCTCACCAAGGTGGCTTCATCGTGTAAATGGATTACTAAAACAAAATATTTTAGCATACTTTAGGCTTTTTATAGCCTTTGTCTTTGATTGATTGCAATTTCAATACGATATCGATGTTCGATACGATATTTTTACAAAATATCGCGATATCGCCCGCCACTGTATATTTCGAGTTTCGACCGGATGTTTACAGTTGTTGATGTAATTTTTGTTGTTTATTTTCGTTTATTTACTTTAGACGACTTTTTAGCGAGCCATATTCACCAGTAAGGTAACAAAACACGTAGTCTTTATAACCGCAATGACCATCAGTTTATATAGTTAGATGTTGACCGTGAAAGATCTGGACTGCAAAGTGACATACCCGTCGGGAAGCTTCTGCTGTAGGGAAGGTGTACGTTGCGGAATGAAAATTTGCGGAAAATGTTGCTGTTATTGTTGTTGAGTTTTGTCATAGTTTGTGGCCACCGGCTTAAAATAGTAAGCTAATTTGTAGCATTGTTTTGGTAGGCCTACGTTACGTTGATTTAGTATTAGGCCTTCGCTAACTATGTGACCCGCGTTTTTTAGACAGCCGTTTTAGCAATAATGGTCTTATAATGAAAGTATTTCTTACGAAGTATAGAAAGTTAACTCCTAATAGCTTCAGGCCTACAAAAACGCCTAATGTAATGTGCAAAGTCTTTTCAGATAAAACATGAGTTAGCTTCTATCAGACTGTGTCTAAATAGAGTTAGGTTAAATAGGCCCACGTCGATATGTGATTACTGAGTCGATTCAAGACTTAAATGTGAGCCTCAACCTACGCTAAGTTGATGATTTGACTTTATTTGAATTTCGCAGAATGCGGAAAAACTCTAAGGTGTAATTTGCAGAACGTTCCGCAATGAAAATTCCGCAAAATACACCTTCCGAAAATTACACCACAAAATTACGCAAAGTACACCTTCCCTCTGCTGTTAGCCATGGTGGTTGGAACAACTGATTGCATTCTGCGTTCTTGCTCGGCTTGTATTAGTGAGCTGGCTCATACTGTAACATGGTCAGCTTGGCGTGTTAAACTATATGTACTTATGTAATTCCTAAAATGAGAATTATAGGTTCAGATCAGCAACCTGACAAAAGTTGTCCAGTATGCCTGTAAACCGCAGGACTCCATAGAAAAACCGCAGGATGCATAAATGATAACCGCAAAACGATTTTTAGATGTGAAATCAAGACTCAACTTTTCAGTAGTTCAATAAATTTAAATAAACGCCGTTAGATAAGCAAAAATGACAAAATCAGCACGCCACCAGATGTCTAGAAATGGGGACAGAATGCCACACATTGACGCTGAGACACAGGCCACATACCTGGATGCCAAAGGTGCGTATGCCGTACGTCAAACGTGCGCCAAGACACTTAAATGTACAGTGTACATCACTCATGTTGTCAGTGTTTGCACATTCATTCACGCCACTCCCATTCTCAAATTTTGTACTGGTTAAGTTTACAATCAATACATTTACCACTATGTGTTCTGCGGTGTCCTGCGGTTTTCTTGCACATCCTGAAATATTAGTATCGCCGCATAACCACTATAATGCAGCTATATAATGCTCTAAAATTAAAGAAAACCTACAGTTTTACTGTTTTAAGCACTTTTTGGTGGTTATTTAAAGTGTCCTGCGGTGTCCTGCAGTTTTCAGTCATACCCAAGTCGTCAAAAATTGATACACTCAGATCGCCGATCGCTGATCTGCAGCATCCATTTATGTTGATATTTTCAGATTGTGGTGTAGGATACAATGTCAGCGATGTTCTTGCATAGACATACGCCCATGAAACTTTACGTTAACTTAATATATCAATAATTCTAGAGGTAGATCGGCGATCTTGCTGTTAGCACTGGAAAATTTCTAGAGGTAGATCGGGTAGATACAATATTGGGAAGATTGTAAAGCTTATATTCTCGGTAGACACAGAAGGTCTATAAACCATGCTTCGACACTGTCACGTATTTAAATCAGGCTTATTCAGTATTATATCAGACTCCGTTTTAAGCCAATGCTGTTTTTTTGTAACATGGACTTAAAACTAGATAAATGTAATTAGATGAATGGCGATCTACCACTAGTAATTTTCTGCTCACTAGTGTGAGATCTCTGATTTACTGCTAGCAGTGATCTTTACAATGTGGCACAATTTGGCATTCCATAAAGCATGTGTTGAATTCTAATTACCTGGTACATGCAGCTGTGCAAAATTATAGTACTTTTGCTGTTGTGCTGGTTAACTGTTTGAATCTGAAATGGACACATTTTGCTTGCAGAAAAAATAAAAAGATGCATTCTAGTCAGAAATAGTGTGTAGTGAAAAACAAGCGGAAGTTAGTCTCCAACGTTACGGAGTTTTCTTTTTTGAGTTTTGAGTTTTTGGTTTTACTTTTGAAGTAATCAAGGAAATTTGGTCATTTCATTCAAGAGCTCTTTGAAAAAGATTCGTCATTCAAGGATGGGTTCCTTCATGGACCCAGTGGTCCGCCAAAGTTGGTGGCCTCATCAGCAGTGCATGTGCAGCCGCATGTGGTAAGCTTTCTGGTATGAAATATTATGCTATTTATAAACTATTGGAAGACAAAAAATCTGTACCTCCAAGCAGAACTCCAGCAATGATATAGGTCTATTAGGATGCCGAGTTGACATGTGGTGGAGTAAGTACATTAAGTGTTGTCTATGCAGCAGACAGTTGCATGTCACGATCTGAATTTATCAATATATGCTGCATTCTCAGATTGGCGATCTGAGCATATCAGTTTCTGACAACAATTATCAGATCGCCAATCTGAATGTATCACAGTGCTTCCTAAAAACTAACTGAAACAATCAGTGATATTTGTATCATTGTGTAGAAGGTTGTATGTCCACATTTCCAATCAGTTAGTGAACATTTTCTGTGTTACATGTCACTTAGAAGGGCCAGTGTTGTACGTTGCAGATGCAGACGAAGTCTAATGAACATGAAGATATCACAAAGCTGCTACACGACGCGTTTGTGCGTATATGTCAGCTGGCGATTGCAAACTGCAGAGTGTCTGTTGCTGAGTTGACGTTATATCTCACTGTGCAGTTGAATACTGGTGTGCCGCAGATATTAACTGCCACACTGGCAGAGACTATCACGTCACCACAGGCTGAGGACAGACATCAGACCGAGAGTGTGGCATTCAGCAGAACTGAAACGTTGAACAAAACACAGTCTGGTGACAGTGCAAATGCTGACTTTTGCAAAGATGAGAAGGAAGCACTTGAATCGTGTGACCGTAGTTTTGAATCAGAAATGCATGTTGCCAATGTCGTGGTGGGAGATTTTGTCAGAAGTGTAACCCCAGTATATGGCAATAAGAGTTCGTACACTGCTACAGCTGAAAGTCAGCTGGCATCATCTTTGAGTGTGAATCATGTTAATAACTCTGTCCTGTTTGAAGAAAGTCATGACAATGTCCCGCTTGATGAGCTTTTGGCAGATGTGAGGAAACCGCATAAACACGCTGACTATGCAAGTGAAAATCCTGCTGCTTTATTAGAAAATACTGAAAATACCCGGGAAGTAAATAATATGCATGAAGGCAACAGTTCTTTTGAAGATAATACGGTTCCTGCAAATGATGCTCGTATATTGTCTACAGTTCAATCCTGTGATACTGAAATGCTGTCTTGCTGTGCAACTTTGAACTGTGCCAGTGATACTGATTGTAAATCTACTGGACAATGTGGCTCTAACAGTTCATCCTTCCCTCACGATTGCGACTTTAGTGAGGATAATGATACATGTTCAGATTCTGCCTGTATTTCTGTGGAGTTTCCATTTCATGATCTTTGTGAATTTGCGGAAAAGACTCCAGCAGTGGATGAAGTATCAGATGACAATGAAGTAGAAGGGGAGGGTTTGTCAACCTCACAGCAAAGCTCACTGTGCGGTCAAACTGTGGACAGGTCAGCTCAAGAAGGTGACACTTTTCATGAGGAATTACTGACAGGAGACAAGTCAAGCTTGTTTACTGACTTACGTCCTTGCCACGTGGTTTCCACTGAAAGTTCAAATGTCAGCTTCTCTCTGCCTGTAACCAGACAGCATCCTCATCGTCATCGACAACCGTGGGCTCAATGCCCGTTGGTGTCTGACGCCATTCTTACTATCGCTGCCCACCGCTGCCTATCTAGGGCAGCGTGGCTTAACTCCTGCAGGGTTGTCCCACACCACTG
>Ga0209671_1006496_pt1 | contig 12014 bp, 8 predicted proteins | sample WorMetHERISLAND2_2_FD_187401 | JGI IMG/M metagenome (GOLD analysis project Ga0209671, IMG submission 187401) | Marine gutless worms symbiont microbial communities from Max Planck institute for Marine Microbiology, Germany - Olavius geniculatus... | ecosystem: Host-associated > Annelida >...
GTGTAGATCTAAGCAGTATTTCTGAAGTTAGAAGCTATATAACAGAGTGGCCTCGTTTTTTTGGGCCACCCTGTATATTCCACACTACATTCGGCTGTAGAACTGGCTATCTAATTCAAGGGATTTGTTTCCAATTAAGAAGCATTGTGGCAACAGCCGTGTGTGCCGACCCCAAGCCTCAGTCACTGCAAGCGTTGAAACACCGTCTCCGAAAAGCATAGAAATTAATTTCTTTGTCAACAATTCAAAATCTTATCAGTTCGATGCCTAACTGAAGGAAGTCATTAAAAATAAAGAAGATACCATTCTATGCTAACAGTGGTGCAGCAGACATGGACAGTGACCTCGCTTGACGTTAACCTTTATCAGTCCCTTATGACGTCCCTTACCTTACCTCCGGGGTGGACAGGCTCTTACACCTGCCCAGTGCTGAGGCCATATCAGCTCAGCCCAATGCACATCCCCGAATGTAACCACAAGGTTACAGGTAGCGGTTTTAAAGTCGTAGACGGCTGTGAAGCCGTAAACAGACGGCTATAAAGCCGTAAGTAGATGGCTATAAAGCCATAGTTGGCTGTGAAGCCGAAACCAGCACAAGAGCATTGGTAACGTGTAGCAACCTGGTCTCACGAGTTTGGTCAGCTCTTAGTTGGCTCCTCACTTCCAGATTTTAGAAATCTTTCGGGTGCAAAGTCCCACCACCACAGCAAGGTGGCTGACCACGGTGGGGCCTTTATCGGTCCATTGTTACGTAATTTTTTACGGTGGTGTTATATAAACCAGTGCTGTAAATGCTGGGTAACAGCTACAACTCTGGAATTTTATGACAAAAATTTCCTTGAATATGCCTACAAAAAGGCATAAAACTAATGCTGATTACTGGTAATAACAGGCTTATATTTAAAATCAAAATTGTTCACGACCTATCGTGTCACCCTAAAACATCACTATCAGCATCATGCATGGCAAGTTGGCACCAGACGGATGGCACCTGCCTTCTATTTGAGACCAGTCTTTTTATAAAACAAGTAACCTTCTATCCACTGTCATATGCTAGAGATCCGGCTTCTATTAGAGTAGGCAGAAAATTCAGCCCTAGTTGAACAGTGCAAAACTTGCTGACAGTCACTTGAGAATATATCAGATTTGATCAGTGAATCACAAGGCTGAGAGCAAACATAGTGAGGCAAGTTTAATATATATTTGTAATGTTAATTTTCTGCCATATGGGTACAAGTCGACTTTTGAGCACATTCCTGTGGCACACCCTACTCTTGTATTTGTCATCCTGTTTTGAATGTCTATCACATTTTGTGCTGAATTAGTTTGCAAACTGTCAGCATCTGGCTATCTATGAAATATAATGCAAACATATGCTATCAGCTGCTTGATTAACTAGTTAGTATTACCCCACTAACAGTCAGCTGGATACTGAACATATACTCTTATCCTCATGAAGGGTGGCCAGTTTTTTGGGGGAAAAATCAAAGACTTTCATTCAAGTACGTTTTCCATACCTATTCCAGCAACGTTTAGAAACAATGGCAGCGGAACAAATTTAAAAGTGGAAGTGCAACTAATCTGCAAGCGAAGGAAGCAGAAAAAATTTTGAACTGTTGTATGCAGAATTGTCACATTAACTTTAAAAAATTTACAACATTTCAGGGTGGGAGGACTGGATAATTTGTAGTCTGTGGTAATTTGAATTTCAAGGACCTGTTACATCAAATTCCAAAATCTTCAAGGCCCTATAGTCTTTTCAAGGACTTTCCAGGTCCTGGAAAAATGGGAAAAAATTTCAAGGACCTTCAAAGCGGTGTGGCCACCGTGCTTATGATTGGTTTGGTTCAACGAAACTTTAATCAACGCAAGATACGTATATCGGCAAACTAACAAGCCACAGTGTATGACAACACAACAGACATGTCAGTCAGTATATCAGATATCCACAAAACAGAATCCAGAGCCGTGACTGGCTGATGAGCTTAAATTCCCCTTCATAAAACCACAGCCGCTCAGTTGGGGAGGAGAGGATCATGTATGCTCAGGGGCCTGATGTAACGTACGAAAAAAATTCTAGTTTTTTTTACTGTTTTCAAAATATAAAATTAGGAAACATGTGGACAGTTTACCTGAAATTAACAAGTTTATTACTTTTCATTAATGCACAGTGACGTATTACTGCCTATTAAACTTACCTTTTTGCAGACAACACAAATTGTGTATTATTTTTCGCATTTCGAAATGTTAAGAAAGTGGGCAAATTTGCAGCTTCCACTGAATGTCGAAAAGCCAAGTATTTCAGATTTAAAGTGGCATTGGCCCCCTGACCCCTGACTAGGGGGCCTCCAACTCTCTATCCCTGGCACGGCATGAAACAGAAATCTATAGCCATGACTGGCTGAAGTCATATTCCTGTTATGGCTCACAAACTCAAACTCTTAATAAAACACAATTCTGGAGACATGATTGGCCGATAACTCATATTCCCCTTCATAATGCAGAAATCTAGAGTCACGATTGGTTGATAATCTCGTATTCGTCTTCCACGTACACTTGTCTTGCTGCTACAGTGGTAGAATGGTCGGCTTCCTCTACCGGAACAGGGAGTCCGACTGGCATTCCGTCCTGTACAGTCAACTGTCATCATTCAATATGATATGATACGATATCATACTGAATTTGCACTTGTAAACTGACAGACAGGCTGTCTAATCTAACACAAATTAAAAAGAACTGAAGTGTGGGGAAATAAAAATAAAAATTAAAAAAAACAGAAACTGAAATATGAATTATGACATAAAACATAAAAAATCAAGAGAAGTGACTGAAATCCAAGCAACTAAAAAGTAAAGAAATAACCATAACTAAAACTGGTAAAAAACAACAAAGAGAAAAAACTATTAATGCCAGCATTATCAGTGTACTGTAAGATGTATGCTATACGGCTGTATCTGAAAATTTTATAACTGGGTGGCACCATCACACATAACAGACCCTGAAGTGGCGTCATTTCAGTAAATCATTGGGGGTGTCACTGTCTTCCCCTTCTTTTCTCCTCCCCTTCTTTTCCCCCTAGCCACTCTTCCCTTCCCCTTCTGTCGTTTTCCCTTCTCTGCCCTCCCTCCCCTCAGAAGTAGGGCCCCTTAAATCCAGCTATGGGGTCTGGAGGAGTGCTGTAGGCTCCCCCAGCAGGGTTTGGGCTGCAGCCCAGCCAAAATCGAATTTGGTGCATCTCAGCCTTAAAATGACACCTAGCGACAATAATTTGAATGATTTTCCAGAGATCAAATGACTAAATTTCGTGCAGTTTACACAGGAAATGTCAATCAGGGACCAAAAGTTTGTCGCCAGTCGTTTATACAGGAATCACTTCAGCCTGAACTGCTGTGGGATGGGTCAGCCTGGTCCCCAAAGTAAACTCCGCAAAAATGTTAAAGACCAGGTCACACAGAAAAATTTTTTAAAATGATATTGGCTAAAAATGTGTAGAATGTAACACTAATTAATAATACGCTGATCAACTGAAATGAAAACATCGCTGTGAGGTGTAATGTTATCACAAATATATTGTTCCAGCCAAACACACTCGGACGTGCCACAAATACTGATGACGTCACTCACAGGCCGCTTGGTTGACAAACCGACATTCGCAATCGAAAATATTAAATCCGTTGATTTTCCTCACAATAATGACAGAGTTATAGTACAAGTAGTGACGCATATGTGACAACAGAAATTACGTCATTGTTCATCTGTTCAATACTAGAGGTGTGCGGTTATTAAAACTAACGAAGCACTGGAATATTGCGGTTTTAAGTGGGCCAATTATTGATGAAAAATTTGGCTTTTTGCGGCCAATTGGCCGTAAATTAAGCTGCATTTGACCTCAAGGCAATAAAGCTAGTTAACAACCCTCCTGCAACGACGTCACAGTTCCGAATATGGCCAAAGCCGTGAAAAAGGAAAAGTGAGTACTTTAAACCTGACTTTTAGGGTATTAAGATGTACTAGCAAACAGAAGATTGATGAATATTGACAAATTATCATTTGATTAAGCCAATTAGCGCTTTATAACAGTTACGTTAAAGGATGCGTTTTGGACTTTGAGCAAGGACTAGGGACATCCAATCAACAATAACAACATGTGTACTAACCTTATTACCAGGTGGCATCGCTCTTGCAGCACAAGCGATTCCGACTAATCTTGATAAAGTGGTCTGTCTTCTGTCGCATTTGTCCACCCTGCCTAAACTTTTTGAGTTTTTAAATACCATATGGCGGGTATAATTGCAGGATCTAACGATACATTGACACAGTGTAATATGGGGGTCCTGGACCCCAAGGGGAATAGGAGATTTGGGGGTTAAAGCCCCAACCAAAACATGCAACTGCATATTGCTTTTGCAGCCAGACCATAAGTCCTATGCAAATACCAACGAGCAATTACAGCTCTTGTCAAATTACTTTGGACCTTATTATTATTATCATTACGACTACTAACTGCTAGACTGCACATTAAGACCATGCATCAAGAATGCTCACGCATACAGGCTCGGAGTGGAGATCGAAAATGCTAGGGTGCTGTATGGCTGCTGGAGCGTCGCCTTCACCACCACGTAGACCTGGCAGCTGGTTATACAGCAGTGCGTTGTGACGCTGAATTGAACACACAAACAATAATGTAACAGTAATCAAATGTTGCTCACTCCCAGGTATTATTAGGCCGCCGGCACGTTTGTAATGGGAGGCCTTATGTTTTCGCTACGTTCTTACCGTATGTTTATTTCTTATTTTCCAGTTCGCCAATTCAACTGGAAAGCGGACCAAGACGAAAATATGGGGGAAGAACAATCCTCACCTGGAAAGAAATGAGGCCGAGTTTCAGTGAGATCTGTTGATGGGTTTTGGAGGGTTGGTCATTTTGTCACATATATAATCCAAAATAAACATGCTGTGACGTATTGACATTCGCAAGATGGCACCACGAGAGCTCCAAGCTCATTCGGCCACTCGCCGTGAAACATGGTCGGAATATAGGTGCGCTTTATAATTTGGATCCAAAAATTTGGGGGCCATCCCTCCCTCCAGACTTACGGCATAGGGCAGTTACCATGTGTAATTGCTCTTGCAGCATAAGCGATTCCACATATTCCTACACATTTATATATATCGTGGTCTGTCGTCTGTTACACTCGTGCCCCTGCTTAAACTGTTTGATCAATTTAGATGTCATATGTCAGATACACATTTGGGGTCCAACGATGCATTGTGTTTGACGGTGGTCCCATGTGTTTAGTGACAAAATTTTGAAACTCAGTCGATTTTTACGCGCGAAAGCAGCTACTGCTTTCATCGCGTCTTAGCCATCGCAATTCTGTCTGTCTGTCACACGGGTGGATCAGTCAAAAGCGGTGCAAGCTAAAATCAACAAATCTTCACCGTCAGCTGCCTGGAAGACTCTAGTTTCAGGAACCGAAAAGCTTTTCCATAAATTTGAAGGAAGTCACACCGAACGAGGACGCCAAATGAAAGGGGGTAGGCAAAATTTGCGATTTTTGGCCAATATGTCGCTGTATTTCAGTAACGGTGCGAGATAGGGCCTAGGTTACCATTAATCACAAATAGGAAGTCGTACACTGGCTCTCAATAGGCACCAAATTCAATGACCTTGCATTACCTTGAACGCCAAAATAAAGGGTTTATAGATTTTTTGGCAATTTCGGGCTGCGACACAAGTCTATCATTCACAAGGTGGCACCACAGAACTATCAAGATAGAGAATTTGGTATTTGTATATTAACTTAGCGTGAACACCACAATTTTCAGCTGAACTACTAAACCGGAACTGCTATTGGCTTTCGCGCATCTCATGAGCATTAGCTCAAATTTCTTTTTGACAAAGTTACGAACATACAAAGATTAAGGGTTGGTACACCATCTGACCTGCAATTCATCAATGCGAGTGTTCTGTTCGGTCCTCTCACGCTGCTCAATTGCCAGCTGTGTCCGCAACTGTTGCCTCTCATCCTGTAATGCCACTCTCTCCCGTTCTAACTGTTGTATCTGCTCCCGGAGTGGCTCCACCGGTCGGTGAGGCTCGATGTTCCAAAGCCAACCACGAACTCGGTAGCCGGACATGAAGAACATGGTCAGTACGAAGAGAAGAATTATGAGGATGAATTCTGGTATCCAGAGGTAGATTGGTAGATCCTCGAATGCCGAGGTGACCAGACGATTGAGAGCTTCACCGATGTGACTGGCCGGCTCCAGGAAAAACTTCACGAATGTGACTGCTACGGCCTACACGCCAACAGCGTGTACACAACCACACATAATTACAGCCATCATCACAAGGCTGTAGCCAGAATTTTTGCTTGGGGAAGCAGGGGTGATGGGGGGTTCCCTCCTTTCCCTTACGTACTTTTCCCAACCCTTTCCCTTCTCTTAGAAGTAAGATCCCTCAAATCCAGCTAGGGGGTCTGGTGGAGCGCTGTGAGCTCACCAACCGGGGTCTAGGGTGAGGCCCCAGCCGAGATCAAATTTAGCGCAATTTAGCCTTAAAATCTGACACCTAGTGGCAACAATTTTAATTATTTTCCTCCGAATCAACTGAAAAAATGCAGTCTAAACAATAAAGAGCAAACAAGGAAGGAGGAAGAAATTCAAAAATGGATGTACAAATGATCTGCGAGCAAAGCGAGCAAAAAAGTGAACTGTTGTAAACGGAATTGCCACATTAACTTTAAAGTTCGCAACATTTTGGAAAGAAGTTTGAACCCGTTAACCCCCCCTCTACTGTAAATATGGCCCTGTATCATTATCACTATCGCCTGACAGATGCATGCGCGATCTTGGTATTTTCATTGACGCTGACCTGATGATGCGTACCCAAGTCAGTCAGACATGTTCGAAGTGTTTTGCTGCCCTTCGACAACTAAGAAGCATACGCCGATCTGTGTCAAACGACGTGATGCAGTCGCTCATCGTGGCGCTGGTGTTTTCCAGGCTTGACTATGGCTCCGCAACTCTTGCCGGCCTTCCGAAGCAACTCATGGACAGGCTTCAGTCTGTGCAGAACGCCACTGCACGGCTAACCACATTCAGCCGTTACGGTGCAGATTACACTGGCTTCCGATGCCAGAACGTCAGAACGTATTTCGTTTTGGCTGGCAGTGCTGGTGTATCGCTGCCTCCACGGCTCTGCACCTGGCTACCAGGCTTCAGATCTTCAGCGCATGTCACACCTCAACGCACGTCGACGACTGCACTCTTCGACTACATCAGCGCTGGTCACTCCACGTACTGCGTGTTCTACCACTGGCGACTGCACCTTTCCAGCGACTGCTGCATCGATCTGGAACAGTTTGCCGGAGTCGGTCCGGTCATCACCGTCGCTGCAAGTTTTCCGCAGCAGACTGAAAACCGAACTTTTTGCCTGGTCTTACAGCCATGACGTTCTTACGTCTCATTGCACTGACTACTATAACGATAACGTGACTTCACTGTTTAAGCTCATTGCTACATGACCTTGTAGTCTTAGAACTTAATGTCATGCTAAAATTTATTCGTCCTTCATCATCATCATCATCATCATATGTTCATCCAAAAGCCGTTGAAAAATTGCAACACCACTGCAAAAATATTAACTAACATAAAAATGTCTGCTGTTGGTAAACAAAAACACAGCTCTATAAAAAGCATCTGTCTTTAGCCAATTTGTTTATTTTTCATGAGGAATGCATGTTCACTGAACAGTGAGCAGTGAACACAGGGTAGTACTAAATGTTACTATTAAAATGTACTGTGAAACAATTAAGCATGACATAAACATAATAAAGCAAACAGTGTGAGACAAATAAAATTTACTGGCAGAATAACACTGTGACACAGAAACATTTTTATCTCACCCTAAAAATAAACAGAAAGAAATATTACAACAGATGTACAGCAAAAAGCAGAGCTGGTAAAAATTAAACTTTTTAATGGTTAACTTTTCACAAATAAACAATTAATTAACTGTTAATTAACCAACAATGTTTACTGTGCCAGAAAAATTCATGTTTTTAGAAGCCATAACAAATGCACTGAGACATATTTGTTTTATCCAATAACTTCATCCAGAAAGTGATTATCACTTATCAAGCATTTGTCACTCTATGTACCTTATAATGCATTCTTAGTGATGTAACTAATCAAAAATTAAAAATTTAACAATTACAGTTTTGTTAATCGTTAAAAATTTACAATCGCATTATTGATAACTCATTTTCTCAGGTCTAAAAAGCAATTCCATCAGAAACCTTGGTCGGTGGCACTTCCCAGAGCGGATCGATTTCCATGGACTCAAAAAGTCGAACACACTCGGAGTTCTTGGTCCACATCCATGAGGTGAGGAAACTCCAGAATGTCTTGCTGCCGGACCAGCAACTGTCAGGCATACTCCTCCGCATGTCGGCATGACGTTTTGCTATCTCTTTCTGTACACCAGCAAACGTTACTACAATGCATGGATAGTTTGAGTTTCTGCTTGTTTGTTCATCTATGAACGTTCTCCAGCAACCAGTGCACCAGTTTTTACACATGAAAGCAGCTATGCTTTCAGCGCGTCTTGTCTTGGCCATCGCAATTCTGTCCATCTGCCTGTCTGTCTGTCCGTCCGTCACACGGGTGGATCAGTCAAAAACGGTGCAAACTAGGATCACCAAATCTTCACCGTCAGCTGCCTGGAAGACTCTAGTTTCAGGAACCATAAAGCTTTTCCATAAATTCGAAGGGGGACACCCCGAACGAGGGCCCTAAATGAGAGGGGGGGTGTCAAAATTTGAGATTTTCGGCCAATAACTCGCTGTATATCAGTAATGATGCGAGATAAGACCTAGGTTACTATTAATCACTAATAGGAAATCGTACGCTGTCTCTCGATTGGCGCCAAATTCAATGACGTTGGATGACCTTGAACGCCAAAATAGGGATTTTTTATGGATTTTTCGGGCGATTTCGAGCTGCGACACAAAATCATTCACAAGGTGGCGCCACAGTACTGGCATGGCGTAGTTGGTAATGCGTTATGGTTGAAACTAAGTTACTCTATGCCGGGCCCAGTTAGTACTGCGATGGGTGACTGCCTGCGAGCAGGAACTGCTATAGGCTTTCACGCATCCCGTGAGCATTAGCTCAAATTTCTTGTAAGTCTAAAATATCATAGGGTCACCAGGGTGACCAAATGTCAAAAACCCTCTGCAGCCAAAAGCCGTACGGATGAGATCTACGGATGAAATCTATGGATCACTAGCGTATGACGGTGCACCGCTGTTGCGTGTTCACCTTTGCGTTAGCAGAGCTTTTCTTGTAAATCCAAAATATCATAAACCAGGGTAAACAAACGTCAAAAACCCTCTCATGTCTGTGTACATGTTTACTTACAGGATTGTGCATTGGGCAGCTGAGGCATCGACTGCAAACTAGGCCTAAAACATGATCACTGTGGATGCCTGAAATGCCTGACAACTGGACAGATGGCCGGTTTGCCCACACATCACCTTCTTGCCACTCTGCACTCACATCTTTTTGTTGTGACACCGAGTGCAGTGTAGCTCAAAAAAAGTCTGAAAAAAATTAGCTTTAAACAAGAACTAATTAAACTGAGTTTGAGATCCTTAATTTACAAGGAGATGGCAACTTCACACGTCTCACTTTATACACCGACAGTGAGCCAATATATTTTTGTAACAAATTATGCCAGATAGCAATAAATAACAAATAATCTTATTGTATACGCGGAAAATTTGTTTGTCTGTCTGTTTGTCTGTCATATCCCTCTGGCGTCTTCTGTGATGCACGGTCATGGACCCTGACCACTGCGTTTGAGTTTCTGGGCTTTAGGTACATAATTCCACCTCCCCTATGGGCAGCCTGGAGAAAGGGGGGTTGAGTTGTTGGATAATGGAATGGACCCACCCATAACAGAGTGGACGCACCCACACCCACAGGGAGGGAACGTTGCTAGTGAGCATAATTCCACAGAAGGCCTGACCTTGTAAAGGTGCCACCAGGTCCACGGGATGCTGACAAGAAACGAAGCAGTTACGAGCCGAGGCAGAATCCACCAGGATGACCGAGGAACATTAATGAACAGCCATATAGTGCAGCCGAGCAATAAAGCAACCTGAAACCACACAGCACTAACTATGACAGCGACAAATTTAACAAAGTACAGCACTCAGCAATGATTGCCAGGAATATTTTGCTAAAACACACTTCGTATTCAAATCCTGTCGCTTGCAGCCACAGAAATAGTTTAGCTGAGAACACAGGATGTCTCGGAAAAACTGGACCCTTCTCGTTACACTTTCAAATAACTCCAAAAATCCATCTGACGATTTCTATACCAAAAATTTTTTTTTGGCACTGAACCAGGACTGTTCAAGTTATGTGAAAATGTAACAAGGATCCAGTTTTTTAAAAACACAGTGTAGCTCATAAGCACAGTTTAAACTACCAAGACGTTGATTATATTTCACAGTGTTAACCGTAAGACAGTTGTGAGTTCAGGCTTATCAATGGCACATCACATTTCTCCATAGCATGGAAAACTACATGAGTGAGATGAGTGAGCAAGTAAAATTTAACGTCCCACCTGACACAGTATAGGTCATTTTGGGGATGGCCTTTCCAGGCAATGCACATACACATAATAATGGGACAGAAAGTTTAACCTTCACAGAAAAACCTGATATTGAACAAAAAACACAAAAAACGACCTAAAATTATTATATGTTTACATTCAATTAATGACTTATCAAACTACATGAGTACATGTAGACTCTACACTTGGCCACATCCACTCAATTGTCCAAACCACTCAATTGTCCAAACCATTCACTGGGACAGCATTTGCCAAATGTGCTTTCAGCTGTTTCACTCCAGCTACCTGGAACTCCGCCAAGAACAGTTACAAACAACAACTCACTAGAAATCTTCAAATCTAGGCTAAGAACTTGTCTGTTCTCTCTAGCATAATATACAAATAATACTGACATTGCCTGCCACCAGGACCTCTAAAATTACAACCTGACAGCACTATAGAAATCAGATTATTAAATTATTATTATTAGTCCACCCGAAAATGATAGTTTTCGGAAGGACTTATGTTTTACTGCAGATGTTTTTTTATTTTTTCTCCACTCGCAAGATCTCCGAGATGCGTGGGCCGAACGGCATAAAATTTTGCACGATGATCAGCAATAGGCCCAATTTTATAATGCCGGTCCAAAATTTTGGGGCGCACACCTCAAAAAAATTTTGGGGGCGAAAAGCATGCAAAATTTGGTCCTATTTCAGACGACTTCGAAGTTTGGTGGCAAATATCTCTGAAACGGATGAAAATATTCAAAATCGGATAGTCATTCCGTCTACCGCGATTCCTCCTGCATTATGCGAAACAAGTACGGTGAAGCTAGGTCCAGTGACCTTGGAGATTTAGATGTTGAATCGTACCCACCCAAAGTGCATTTTTCGGAAGACCATATTTCGGCCCCTAGGGGTGCTGAGCCCCCAAATTTTTACACATGCTAGAGAATGACCAAGTCTTACTAGCACACCCCCATCGGGGACGGGAGCCCCCTTTACAACTTTTTTCATAGGGGGGTCAAAAATTGGCTTAAAATGGAATAAATTAGCGCTTATAACTTAGGAGTTAGGGGGTGTAGCACGACGAAACTTTGCCACTTGACGTGTCTCTATGTTGGGGTGTTAACGCAAGTACAACATTTGGGGGCACCGCCCACCTTAAAATTTGGGAGGGCAAAAAACGTTCAAAAATCGGCGCGATTTACGACAACTTTCGAGTTTGAGCGCAAATATCTCTGGAACCGATGAAGATAACGACATAATCTAAACGGTGTTGACGAGAGCGATCATTTCGGCGTTGAACGAAAAAAATTTGTGAAATTCCGTCCACTACGAACCAAGTTATAAGCGCTAATGTTAACCTACCCTAAGTCGCATTATTC
>Ga0209671_1006498_pt1 | contig 12012 bp, 12 predicted proteins | sample WorMetHERISLAND2_2_FD_187401 | JGI IMG/M metagenome (GOLD analysis project Ga0209671, IMG submission 187401) | Marine gutless worms symbiont microbial communities from Max Planck institute for Marine Microbiology, Germany - Olavius geniculatus... | ecosystem: Host-associated > Annelida >...
CCTAGCTTCGAGATGAACTAAATTCCAAAAGCTTGTTTAAAATCCGATCATCATAATTTATGACGAACTCAAAAATAAAGCAACACGCATCTTCTAATCACCGTAATATCCGAAAGAACTGCGACAAAGGTATTTTATCTACACATCGGTCTGCACCGAACAGTCACTAACTGCTGCAACTGCTGCTGGCCGCTACTACAAAGCTCTTATATACAAAAATGCCGCAGCTCTTTCAACACAACGCTCGGCAGCTGCATCTATCTAGTTTATTCTCGGGGGCAGGAATTCGCAGGATGTCTGCCGCTTACAAGATCAATGCCATTTGGGATTGGTTTTCGTGTCGAAGCATCACCAAAGTCCGAGCGTTTATAAGACTTAACGGATATTACAGACGCTTCGCTGTGCGAACTAATGAAAAAGAATGTGAAGTTTATGCGGATCAGGCGATGTCAAGACGCGTTTGATGAGTTGAAGAAAAGTCTGATGACCGGGTTATACTTGCGTTACCGAAGAACGAAGGATGCTTCGTTTTGGATACAAACGCTTCGGATTTTGGCTTGGGTGCCATACTGTCTCAAAGACAAACCGAAACACCTGCCGAAGCACCCACTTTAAAAACAGACCGAAAGCTTTGTGCATCGCAATCCAAAGAAAGCTTCGAGGACGTTATCAAAAGCCGAAAGCAAATACGAAACGACACGAAAGGAATTGTTGGCTGTGCTTTTCAGAATAAAGCAATATCGTCAGAATTTGCTGGGACGTCACTTCGTGATTCGGATAGCCCACGCTGCTTTTTTGTGGTTACGACAAACATCCAAACCTATGCCGCCGATGGCCAGATGTTTAAACTTCATAGAGCAGTTCGACTATGAAGACGTACACAAAAATAAAGCTAGATATGGGAATGCCGGGAATGCCGGGAATGCCGGGAATGCCGACGGTCTAAGTCCTAGACCACCAGAAGCAATCAAATCGACCGAAGACACTGAAAATGATGAAGCAGACGATGCGACCGAAGCAGACGTACGCGTTGGGAAGTGCTTCCGTCTTGGTAGGCGAAATCTTCGCTTAGATACAGCAGAATGACGGTGATATTTGGTGTGGCTGTAAAGCAGGCATTTACCAACGAAGATTTTCAGACCGAAACCGAGTTAGCGAAGAAAATGATGACAAAATGGGACACGTTAATCCTGAATGACGGACTTGCGTTTCGTAACAAAAATAGCACAAAAAAAGAAGAATTTAACTTTCCACAGCTGCTGCTACTTTAAAGCAAAATTGACGAAGCACTGCGATTGTGCCACGCTGGAACAGTGAGTGGACACTTCGGGATCCGAAAAAAACGTTAAACCGGACGGAAAAAAAATAAGCTACAGAGCGTTTTTGCCAAAGATGTCCGAAGTGCACCAAATATTACCGAAAAAAACTGACAAAACAGAAGCCGTTAAAGTCTGTGGTCGCAGGCGCGCCGTACGAACGATGGTATATAGACTTCACAGGGCCCCTCCCGAAAAGCGATAAAGGACATATCTGGATTCTGACATCATGGATTCGTACGCAAAGTGGGCTGAGGCATTTCCGCTCCGAAGCAAGGAGGTCGAGGCAGTGGCCAATAGTCGTGCAGGTGTTCACTGGCTTCGGAACGCCGTTATCGATTTTCAGTGATCAAGGAAAAGGGGCAAATAGACGCACCATAAACGAAGTCTGCAGACTCTTTGGTATTAAAAAGCTTCGGACGACTCCGTATAAGGCTTTGACAAACCAGGTGGAGAGATTTCACCGAACCGTGAATAGCGTCCTTGCGAAGATCGTCTCCGAGCACCAGAAAGACTGAGACTTTCCTCTGCCGTTTGCCATGGCAGCTTACCGAAGCACCAGACACGAAGCAACTGGCTATACCGTAAGTCCGATTGGGGGAAAAGTAGGGGAATAACATTCTGCCGGTAGCAAAGTTGCGTGGCCCGCACTCAAATGCATTAGTACACACAGAACGCGCACTGTTTACTTTAGGTGGGTAAACATTAGCCGCGTAATCTTTGGTGTTGGAGAACCATAGTTCACCAATTTTTTTTTCAACGGAAGATTAATTTTTCTTGATAACGACGTTTACCGCGTGTCAATATCTCTACCCAGTTTAGAGACATATGCGGTCAAACTCGAAAGTTGTCGTAAAATGTACTAAATTTTGAATGTTTTTTGCCCCCCCCCCCAAAAGTTACACCGCGTTATCACCCCCATTTAGTATCACGTCACGTGGCAAAGTCTCATGAAGATACTTCCCTTAGCTCCAAAATTTTTGCGGCTAATACGCTAGATTTTAAGCCTATTATTGACCCCCTTTGATAAAAGGTGTAAAGGGGCCCCTTAATATAATTTGTCGAAAAAGTCGATTTGGTTGGGTAAACATTAGCCGCGTAATCACTAATGGTGGTAGACAAAACTTTACCAAATTTTTTTTGTTTAACGCGGAATTAACTGTGGTTGATAACGTTGTTTACCGCTTGTCGATATCTTTATCCAGTCCAGAGATATTTGCGGTCAAACTCGAAAGTTTTCGTAAAACGTACTAAATTTTGGAGGTTTTTGCCCTCCTTAAGTTTAAGGAGGCGGTGACCCCAAAAGTTTCACCCGCGTTATCACCCCCATTTAGCAGCACGTCACGTGACAAATTCTTATAAAGCTACTTCCCCTGGCTTCAAAGTTCTTGCGGATAATACGCTACATTTTAAGCCAGTTATTGACTGCTTTTTGAAAAAAATTGTAAAGAGAGTCCCCGACTTTCTTGGGAAATGCACTAGTAAGACGATGACTGTAGCGAGGAATGTAGGCGTCAGACTATTAGTCCGCCGGACCCAGAGATAACCCTGAGATCGATGACTAGCCGGAACACCGTGACACAACCTTCTGGTCGCGACGTCGGCAGTGCTTTCCAGCCAGAAACACCCCCAGCATCTCCTCAGTATCGAGATGTGAATGCGACGGAGTCGGAGCATTGTCGGCAGCGGGGCGTCAACGACATTGACATTGGCGCTTCACTGCCGACAATGCTTCAACTCTGTCGCATACACATCTCGATAATGAAAAGATGCTGGAGGTGTTTCTGGCTGGAAAGCACTGCCGATGTCACGAGTGTAAACATTTGGGGGTGCAGCACCCCCTAGGGGCCGAAATATAATCTTTTGAACAACGCGCTTTAGGTGGGTACGATTTCATATCGATATTTTTAAGGTTACTGGACCAAACTTTACCGGACTTGTTTTGCCTGACGCAGGAGGAATCGCGGTATTTAAAATATTTGTCACAATTTAAACATCTTCATCCAGTCCAAAGATATTCGCCGCCAAACTTCGAAGTCGCCCAAAATAGAGCTAAATTTTGCATGTTTGAACTGCTAAATTTTTTTTCGGGAAGGTCTTCCGAAATTTTGGACCGGCATTATTAAAAACGGCCTAGTAGTGATCACCATGCAAAATTTCACGTTGATCATCCGACGATCTCCGCGATCTCGCGTTGAACAAAAAAATGTAGCAAAACATAAACAACCTAGAAATTGGAAGCAATGCCCAACGTGAGTCCGCCCAATAGTCCAAAAAATGCGTATTAAACATTCCACAGTTGCTGCTACCACGAAGCAAAGTTGACGAAGCACTGAAATAGTGTCATGCTGGTACAGTGGTTGGACATTTCGGGATACGAAAAACATTGGACCAAGTAAGACGAAGGTTTTATTGGTCCGGGTTTAAGGAAGATACTGAGCGTTTTTGCCGAAGATGCCCGGAATGCACCGAATACCACCGAGAAAAAATTGACGAAACAAAGGCCGTTAAAGACTGCGGTCGCAGGCGCGCCGAACGAACGATAACATAGCGATATAACAAAGCCCATCCAAAGAGCGATAAAAGTCATATCTGGATTCTGACATGTATGTATTTGTACGCGAAGTGGGCCGAAGCATTTTTGCTCCGAAGCAAGGAAGCCAAAGCAGTAGCCAAGGTATTAGTAAAGCAGGTGTTCACTCGCTTCGGAACGCCCATATCGATTTTGAGTGAAAAGGGAAAAAAAGTAGATGGACGCATTATGAACGAATTCTGCAGGCTCTCCGGTATTGAGAAGCTTCGGACGACTCCGTATAAGCCCTCGACAAACCAAGTCGAGAGATTTCACCGAACTTTGAGTAGCGTCTTTGCCAAGACCGTCTCTGAGCACCAGAAAGACTGGGACGTTTGTCTGCCGTTTGCCATGGCAGCATACCAAAGCACCAGACACGAAGCGACCGGCTATACCCCGAATCACCTTGTATTCGGGCGCGAAGTTCGTGCCCCGGTTGATATCGTTGATATCGTATTCGAAATATGCCGCCCCGCATACCACGCTTAACCATGAGGCATGTCTCCAGATCGGTCATGAGCTCCAACTCGATTTTTGTACGCTTGAGAGCCACGGCCCACGAGAAAGAGGGTAATGTTATGTAATGAAAGCATTCCATATCGTGCTGCTCGAAGACTGAGTGGCGAAAGTTCTCAAAGACCTCGGCCAGAAGCAGAACATCCGAGAGCAGATATAAGTCGTGGTGCTGCTGCATCGTCTGTATGCCGAAATGCGTCCATGTGCGCTAGGTCCGATCGTAGTCCGTCTTATCCAGTCCTTCGTCGTTGAGTGTGTCGTGAAAAGCTTCAGTAGGCGGCAGCGCAGTGTCTTCGAGCTGTTGACGGTTTTGCATATAACAGCACGGAGAGACATCCTTGGCAAACACCAGCTCGTTGTTTCCCAGATGTTTGATCGTGTGATGGAAACGGTCTTTGCCTGCTTTCAGAAGCACCGACACCAGAGACGTAGACAAAAACTGGTAGCTGTCCAGAAAACGGATGTTGCCAATCTGAAATGTCAGATACCTCTCGGTGTTCACCGGAATAACCTTGATGTCGTCGTAGGTTATCTTGTTCTTGAGCTGCTTCTCCACATACTTTTTCTCGAAGTGCTTAATGATAAAGTGCCCGTCATAATTTTTCAAGTTGTGAAATAGTGTCGGGAAATAATATTATTCTGGTCACTGTCATTATCATCAACATCCTCATCATCATTATCATTGTCATCAAAGTCGTCGGCATCGGCATCTTCGGCATCATCATCGTCATCATCATCGTCACCACCGTCGTCGTTACTGTGTTGCTGGTTCCGTCGTGTGCGTTTGTTCCGGTTGCTAGTGGCTTCATTCTTTTTTTTGTTTTTGTTGTTTTTGTTGTTGATGCTGTTGTTGCCATCGTTGCTGTCGTGATCGTCGTGGTCACAGTCGACATCCATGGCGTTGCCGTTGTTGTTGCTGACGGTGGCCTTGTTGTTTTCTATTGTTGTTTTGCTGTTGCTTGTTGTTGGCGATGTCGTTTGGTGGCAGTCATCTTGAGCTGGAAGTTGCAACGGTTGCAGGCCGGAAAGAGGAATTCTCTACTGACATGGCAATGATGCCGACACTTCCAGTTGTTGGCAGTTAACCGCTGGCCCCAGTTGAAATAGCAATCCGCCTCGTCGTAGGCGGTTTGTTGATAAAGTGTGAGAGGTAGCATATCCATTCCATTGGCGATGATTTTTCCGATGGCTTCACTCTTTGACATGACATGCTGGTAAAATTGGCCAATAACATCTTCGCCGCTATACACCGTTGGCGAAGTTTGATGCTGCTCAAATAAAGTGACTCGGCCGCCGATTGACGTAGATGGATGAAATTTTGCAGTAACGTAGATGGCTGCCACCAAAAATAAACTATTTGACCAAAGTGGTCAAAGTGCTAAATTTAAGATGGCGGCGGCCGCCATTTTGAATTTCATTTATCGCTTATAACTCGTCTACTATTGCACATATTTGCACGAAATTTGGCACGTGTATTACGCTAACGGTCCTACACACAAGAATGGCAAAATATTGAACAAAAATAAAATTTAAGATGGCAGTGGCCGCCATTTTGAATTTTTGCAAAAACAACATTAACTCAGAAGCCGGTTGACGTAAATGAATAAAATTTTGCAGTAATGTAGATGGCTGCCATCGAAAATAAACCACTCGACCAAAATGGACAGAAATAATAAATTCAAAATGGCGACGGCCGTCATTTTAAATTTCATCTATCGTTTCTAACTCGTTTACTGTTGCACATATTTGCACCAAATTTGGCACGTGTATTACGCTAGAGGTCATACTTGCAGAAGTGCCAAAATATTAAACAAAAATAAAATCGAAGATGGCGGCGGCCGCCATATTAAATTTTTGCACAAACAACAATAACGCGGCCCCCGATTAACGCAGAACTATGAAGTTTTGCAGCAATGTAAAGGGCTGCAAACGAAAATGAGACCATTGATCAAACTGAACAAAAATAATAAATTCAAGATGGCGGCGGCCGTTATTTTGAATTTAATTTATCGCTCATATTTTGTTTATTATTGCACGTATTTGCACGAAATTTGGCACTTATATTACGTTTGAGGTCCTACATGCGGGCGTGCCAAAATATCGAACAAAAATTAAATCCAATATGCCGGCGGCCGCCATCTTCAATTTTTGCACGAGCAGCAATAACTCAGCTGCCGATTGACGTAGATGAACAGCATTTTGCAGCAGTGTATACGGCTGCCACCGGAAATAGACCATTTGACCAAAATAGACAAAATAATAAATTCAAGATGGCAGCGGCCGCCATTTTAAATTTTATCTATCTCTCATAACTTGAACGAAATTTTATATGCGAGCTACTTTTGACGTTGTACATGTAGATATACCATAAAGTCGAACAAAAATGAAATTTTACATATCGACTGCCACCATTTTGTATTTTAACACAAAGCATAACAAATCAGCTGCCGACTGAAAAAAGTTTATAAAATTTTGCAGAAATGTGGTTAGTTGCTACTAGAAATAAGTCATGTGACCAAAATCGAAAAAAGTAATAAATTCAACATGGCGGTGGTCATCATTTTAAATGTCGTTCATCACATGCTGCGCGGTAGCGCAGCACTGTTGTAAAGATGACCAGTTATTTCAATGGGAAACTTCGCCTTTCGTATTTCCCAAACCCCTTAATTTTTTTACACCAAAATTTGCACAGATAATTCCGTGCAACATATCTCCTGATGCGCAAAATTTAGTAAAAATCCGTTTACGGGGGGCTTTCCCAGGAATAGGTGAAATATAACGCTTGCGTGACTTTTTTGTGCTTTTCCTATCCTTTTTTGCCGTCCTCTACAGGAAAAACGACTAAACTGATTTTAACGCACCAGGGCTCATATGACGCAATTTTGCGCAAGGAAGTGCATTTTAGCGGTTAAAAAATTTAAATTTAACATTTTCACTTATTTTTCACAAAAATATGAAAAAAATACAATGGCGCCTATGGGGAAAATTAGACAATGCTTTAAACTGTCATAACTTTGGCTATGTATAAGATAAAGCCACTATTTTTGCTTTTAGGGTATGGTTTTCGAGGTCGGCCAATTTAACAGTGTCATTTATATTTACCCCTGATCGACCCCCGTTGCCATGGCAACTAAATTTGGGACAAAATAAGCCATAACTCGAACAAAATTGACTATAATTCGGCCCCGTAAAAATAATTTCGCGCTGTTTGCACCATATTTTTGAGCCCGCGCTATCTGATGGTGTCATTTGAATTTTTCCCCTACCAACCCTTGTTGCCATGGCAACGAATTTTGGAACAAAATTGGCTATAACTCGGTCCCCGTAAAAGCCAATTGCGCGCTGTTTGCACTTACCCCCATATTTTCAAAACCGGGCTATCTGATGTTCTTATTTAAATTTTTCTCCTGGCGACCCCTGTTGCCATGGCATCAAATTTTGGGACAAAATTCACTATAACTCGGTCTGTCTAAGAGATATCTGCAAGATTTTTGCGTTTATAAGAAGGTTTTCGGGGATGGACCATTGAATGCTGCCAACCAAATTTTTCCCCGAGCGACTCTCGTTGTCATGGCAACAAAATTTTGGACATAATGGTTTAGAACTCGGCTTACGTAAGAGATATATCAAAGATTTTTGCATCAAATGGGGCATTTTCAAAATAGGTTTATTTTGGTATGGGCAGTGCGCAATTATTCAAAAGCACACATATGCACCACCGCAAAAATCATACGTTAAGTATACGAAAAATTGTTATTATCTAGCAGGGAAAAACATTTCAACATTTTCTAACATTGCTATAATTAACTAATCCAGATTATTCCAACGGCAATAAAACTGTAAATATTTATGTAAAAACTGTTCAGTTTAGCCTATCACAGGCTGCGCAGTAGCGCAGCCATGTTGTAAGGGTGACCAGCCATTTCAATGGGAAACTTCAAAATTTGACCCCTCGTATTTCCCAAACCCCTTAATTTTTCTATACCAAAATTTGCACAAATGATTACTTCCAGCATATCTCCTGATGTGCAACATTTGGTAAAAATTCGTTTACGGGGGGCTTCCCCACGAATAAGTGAAATATAAAGCTTGCGTGACTTTTTGTGCTTTTCCTTTCTTTTCCTTTCCTTGCCTTCCCTTTTTATACTTGCCGTCGTCTACAAAAAAAACGACTAAACTGATTTTAACGGAAACAGCAAAAATTACAAAAAGTGATATTATTCAGCAGCACATTGACACACAGTCAGTGTGATGCGGGCAATATCACCTTTTGTAATTTTTGCTGTTTTCGATGTGCAAGTCCTTAAATGTTACCGTTAACAAATGTATAAACTAATGTTTTGTACATTTATATAAGCAATGACAGTTTTTCCCACGCGGAGCAAAACTACTTTCCTTTCACATATGGCGGCAACAGTCCTTTCAGTGTGAGAGGCGGTGACCTGGCGTCACTCTTCAACGTGGGGCTAGGCCACTCGGCCTTTGGTTATTATAAAACTTGGAACAGGTCTCTCAGCACGGAACCACTCTCTATTATTCTGACGGTTATCTAGATGACTCGGTAACGACGTCTCTGACACTGGACATTCTTCCAACGTAGAGCTTTGCTCTATATGGCGGAAATATTATGAAGTCTGAATGCTACATACACAGCACGCATTAGGTCTAAGTCGAAAAAAAGATATCGTACAAATGACACAAATTCAATTGCATTGAAGCACTTGACGTTGAACGCGCGTTTTACGACGTTTTAACGTGTTGTTAATTATCTATTTTTGCTGCTATTTGTCTACACGTAGTCTTTCAAATAACGCTGTCAGTTTGGCAGTTGCGCTGAAATGTAATTAGACATCGGTATTTTTTGAAGCACTAAAATGTAGTGATTAAACTTATCACGCGTTTTAAATATGTCTAAAACACGCCAGTTAGCAGTGAGGTGCTGTAACCGTACATTTCCGTAATTTCGATGGCCGTTCCATTCAATTGAACAATTGCTTATATTTTTGGATACCGGAACAGCTAATATGAAATATCCGTTTGGCTTGACCATGCACCAGACCTGCGCCGTCGCTTCTAAATCTCCGAAAGGTGTAAGAGGGTCGCCATAGCGTCCTAGTCCACTGTGTTCTAACGACGAAAAAGTGAAAACGGTGTCAAACAAAACCATTTCACCGCCAAGTATTTGTTTTGCTAAGCGGTAAGGGGTAACTGTGAATACCCGTTTATGATCAATTATTATTTCTGCATACTCAACAGTGGTAACGTGCTCGGCACCCAAATTCAACATCATCGCTTCAGCCCAGGGTTTTATTGTACCGATTACAGCCACACTTTTATCACGTATAATATGCTTATATTTCATAAGTGCAGGTTTCAGCACGTTTTTATCGCGGTAAGTATTAATGTTAGTCACATTGTCATTTTCCAGAAGTTCACGAAATACTGTTGCACTGAAGTATATTCGTGCCCTCTTAATATCGCCGGCATCATCAAAGTACCTAAACACTGTTATTGGACATTGTCCATTCATAGTGAAATTGTTCAACAGATTTCGTGGCGGACGGCGGGGTGGAGGTCGAATTACTATGAAAGGACCGTAAGCCATGCGATACAAAATGTTTGGACAGTTGACGAACTTGTAAAGAAGTGGATAGTACGTCCCATCGTCTTTAGCGTCCCAGTTATATGAACATATTTTTCCACATGGTGCTGACTCCGCCGTAATTTCTAAAATAATAACAACAACATAACAAAAATACTTTAAATTCTAACTGATTACAAACACACGGTAACGCAGCCCTGTATTAAGCGACAGGCTAAGTCACCGGAGAATGTCCAAATTCGACCCCTCGTAAATCTAAAGCTTTTTTACAAATTGACAGAAACATTTAAATAAGTAATTACGTTTAAGAGGCGACCCCCTGTGCCAAATTACATTTAAATACGTCAATTAAGAAAACTTCTCGGTAATTGAGTAAAATATATCGTGGGCTTAGAGCCAGAACGCATTATATCGCAATTTTGTCAAAAATGAGTTATTGACGGCATCATGTCAAGCACTTCATATTTATTAGGAAACAAATTTTTTCATCAAAATTTTCACCTTTAAGCCGTTTTTATGCGTTTATTATTTGTCCTTTTTGCACTACCTTGCTTATCGCCGGTAGCTAATGCAGCTGATGCAAGCGTTTCTGCCGAGCAGGAGCTTCGCTTTTTGCTGCGTCAGTTCGATATAGTTATGAGTGCGTTCTTGCACGCAAACACTGTTTGAAATTGGGTAGAATTTAAACAAGGTAGTTACGTTTAAGCACAAATATAACAAGCCAGCTTTATGTAGCCAAAAATTAACATTATCATTGTACTCAGCAATAAATTGTCAATACTACGAGTGCTTTGTTGTGCATTAATTCAAAATAATAACATTATCGATTAACACTACATTTTGTTTACAGTTTGCCGCTAAAATCGATAACTACATGTTAATTTGCAGCTGCGTAAATTTTGTTTGCACATTTATTAAAATAAAAAGATAAACATTGCATTTATGGTAGTGTGAAAAATTTATAGTTACCCTAGTCGCTTGCTACTTTTTAAAATTGTTTCTTTGTTGTGGCATTAATAGACGGCAATAAAGTAATTTCCGGAATTACACAATTAGGCTACGCATGACGTACAACGGCTATATAATATATGTGGAAACACACTTAGACATTTTTCTGTGAAGTAAAGAAATGAACAACATAGCTTTACAATTTTAAATGTAACCAGTAATGGGTTTAAGGCCAGCATTTTCAAGACCGAGGCCAAGCCAGTGGTTCTAGATGTCAAAGACAGGCAATTAGCCTTTGAGGCCAAGACCAAAATCAAAGCCAAAACTCAAAACCACTAAGTGAGTAAGTAAGAAAGTAAAGTAAGTATGACATTTTTATATCGTACATCAAAAGCCAATTTGATTCTATTCAAAACATAATAAACCATAACTAAACATTTAAGTTTTGGGGAAGGCCATAAGTAGTGTCCGCGGTAGCTGCCATACCATGCATACAAATCACAAACAGTTTGTGACCTTGAACTTTGACGTATGACTTTGATATTCAATACGTTTCTGAAGATCGTCAAGATACATGTTTTAAAAAATTTTATCAAGCTCAGTGCAACAGTTTATGAGGTATCAACAGTGCCTTTAATTTCGGACAACTACAGACTTCGATTACGATTATCTCTCGAAAGTTTGAAGTAATCTACAAAGGGGAAACGACATTATCAACTACTAGAAATACATTTTGTATAGCCTAGCAGTTGCGTGTCAGCGTTTGACGCTATTATAAGCCTGCAGTTAATTTAGTCTTTGAATAAAAACGGTTGGTTGCCATAACAACAAAGGTCTTCAAGAGAGAAATTTACATGACACCATTGCATAGTCATTGCATTGCATAGAATGTGCGCACCATGTGGGCACCAGGCAAACTTGAACTGCTAGAAAATGAGATGGAAAGATATCGCTTCGATATACTAGGATTGGCTGAAATGCGATGGATTGCATCAGGAGAGATGCATGGCTGTAAGGTTATCTGGTCAGGGAATGAACAGAAGCATGAAGCAGGCGTC
>Ga0209671_1006504_pt1 | contig 12008 bp, 8 predicted proteins | sample WorMetHERISLAND2_2_FD_187401 | JGI IMG/M metagenome (GOLD analysis project Ga0209671, IMG submission 187401) | Marine gutless worms symbiont microbial communities from Max Planck institute for Marine Microbiology, Germany - Olavius geniculatus... | ecosystem: Host-associated > Annelida >...
ACCCACTACACGACAGACACTGGCCGTGCCGCCATCCTCTGAGGACGCTCGACTACCAACGATGACCGGTGCAGGTGGCCTGTCTGTGGTGGGTCTGAGGCGACAGGCGCCGTTAAGTGGGGCGGAACAGGCCACGTCTGGACTGAGCAGTTCTGCTGAAGCGACGACGTCGGATGTTCCAGCCCTCGAGGATCAGCAGCGGCAACACGACGAAGAGAACGATCAGGAATTCGGCAGCACCAGATTATAAATTACACACCGCAGGCTACAATCTCGCCGTGCTGGTCAGCGGCGTCGTGCAGGGGTTAAAAAAGTAGAAGGGGCAGGAAGTTGCCATTTTCCGATGGGCACTGCAAATTTCCCCAGAGGAGGTTGTGGTTGCGCAAAGTCTCAAATTTGTTTCTGAATTTCTCCCCCCAAAAAATACCCCAAATTTTGCATTTTATAGACCAGAATTTTCCAACATTTTCCCAACAGCCTAAAATTTTGAGCGCCCCTTCCTTGCACCCCTCCCCCTCTTGGTCACGATGGCACTGGTGTTGGTGTATACACCAACTGGTATACCAGTGTGTCCATGGACTTGCGCTGGACTTCCTGGTCGACAACGCCTGCGCTCGTCAATCATCAACCTCGACACTGGCTGTACCACTGACACGTTTCTCCACGTCGCCGCAACAAGAACTTGGAACAGTCCGCCACCGGAAGTGATGTCTTCAGAGTGTCTGCGAACATTTAAGTCTAAACTCAAGACTCATTAGTTTTCGTCTTTTTTCGTAGCTGACTGTAAAGTGACTGCGGTGTTTTTCATTTTTAATTGTATTGTGTTGTATTATATTATAGGCCTATTTATTGTTTAATTTCTGCAGAAACGATATTTTATTCGCTAGCGTGCTTGCTCGTTCCATGTTCTCTTAGTATAATCATGAACGACAGCAGTGCCGGTTTAAGATTTGGCAGGCCCAGGGAAAAATGAGGACACTCTCCAAATTTTTTATTATCAAAAAATAGATGTTACTTTGATTTTATAATAATATTAAACCTGCGCTACGGGGTTAATCTGGCACTGAATGACAGAGAGAGAGAGTTAACGTTAATAACACGTAAGCATTATTTCTAAGAACACGCTGTGGCATGGAATGCCAGTCCATTCAACTAGTATTATCGTTATTGTTGTAACAGGTATTGTCGAGACGAGAGAAAATCAAAACAGACACCGATTTATTTTTTGGCACTGATTGCATTTGTTACGATTGACTGCTTGTTATTTTCTGGTTGCCTTCGCACAGAATCATTTCTATAACCTTCGTGTATAATTTAACAGAATTTATCTGACACGCGGTTTCTGAGTATTTTGTTTTGCATTTTATGTTATGCGTGTGGATTTAACGTATTAAACACTAGAGCTAATGCCATTTTCAACAATCAATCGTAACTGAAAAGTTAGTTTATTCCGACAGACTGACAGTGTTATTCATGTACAAACCATACAATTTAATGACAGAAAAATTATTTGCACATATGACACACATTAGTCTGCTAATAACTTAGTACTATAAAACGTGATAAAACACTATATTGCCAATATTCAGGCACAAATTGTGTAAAGATCCTAAATTATCAGCAATCCGACCATTATTTAATACCTCTATTACTACTTATAGAGATCCCCTACGTAAGACTTTTGAAACTGCTACTGCGAAACAGCACAAAATTGTCCACATAACTGTACAATTAGAAATTGCATTTATAGACAATCACATCGAAAACTGATGACTAAGGTTGTGATTATGAGTCATGACATTGTGCAAAATAAAGACAGTGTTTTAACATTTAACCACGGTCTATCAATAACTTGCCTAGAACACGCTGTAAGATTATTGCAACAGTTTTATTAAGCCGTTTTTTGCTTGTCTGTCTGACCGTCCTGCACTCTCTTGTGGGCTACCAACTCGATAACAAAAACGCGTGGAAAAAAAACAATTTGTGGGAACGTTACCCAGGACAGGAGTAACTAGTGTGTTAATTTTCAGTTCAAACAACCTAAAAAATGTCGGTCCAGTGCCTAAGGTACAGTTAGCAATTAGCATTAGGGTTGCGCAGTTCGAGGCCGATGGCCGCATAAAATGTTAAGCACTGGGTCGACGTATTGCTGTAGTGAATAGTTCCAACAAAACGAGTGCCCCCGTTAAGCGTAATGTATGCGATGTCGCGAAAAAAACGAGCGTGTCAATGCCCTAGACGGAGTGGTTTTGAGTTTTGTTGTTAGGCCTAATTGATTTTACTCCCTAATATCCACGGTGTCTTATATGCAAACAAATCGATCGTCGTTGGTGGTCAGCGTTTGTTCACGCCACACAGGAGACCGCGAAGTCTGCTTGGTTTGCGTCTGTCCGTCGACAGCGGAGGAATCGCCTCGCTGGAATGACGCGGGGGTTCACTGCCGAGTAGATGCAGCACGGAAGCATCATCTTGCTGCTTGGCGACGTGCCAGGCAGTCCGTCCGTCGTTCGTCCGCACACAGACGTCGGCGCCGGCCGCCAGCAGGACCTGAACCACGTCCGGGAACTGGTATTGCACGGCCAGATGTAGTGCGGTGAAACCGAGCGAGTCCTGAGCATCTATGAGCGGAGATCGGCCCCGACCGGCGGCGGCGTCGGTCTCTGTTGCTTCGAGTAGTGCGGTCACGGCCTCGGGAAAACCGTTCTCTGCGGCCAGATGGAGCGGCGTGATGGCGCCACGGTCGCCGAAGCCCCGAACTGCGGTAACGTCAGCGCCGGCGTCGATCAGAAGTCCGATGAGTTCGCGGTGACCGTGCTGTGCGGCGACGTGTAACGGCGTCAGATCGGCGTGCTCGCCCAGGCTGGCTCGTGCGTCCACTGCGAGGGACGTGGAGGTTGCTCCCAGCAGGCGGCGGGCGATCGGCGCGCATCCCTTCTCGGCAGCCACGTGGAGCGGAGTATACCAGCCGTCCATGGACCGGCCCGGGTCGGCCCCCAATTCCAGCAGCGCCGCCACGATCTCGTCTCGTTCCTGATACACGGCCTGGTGCAGCGCAGTCACGCCACTCATCCCGCCACCCATTCTCTTCCCGGCGTCCACCGTGGCCCCAGCGCGGGCTAGCGCAAGCACGACCTCCACGCTGCCACTCTGTACGGCCAGGTGGAGCGCGGTGATGTCTTGCTGCTCGCGGGTGGACGCCGTCAGCGCCACGTCGCACTCCATCGTGTCCAGCAGCGCCCGCGTCATCTCGACGCTGCCCTTCTGCGCGGCGTAGTGCAACGCCGCGTACCCGTTGTCGGCCTGTACGTTTGGGTCGCAGCCGGCAGTCAGGAGTACGGCCACGGTGTCGGGGTGACTGTTGTAGACGGCCTGATGCAGCGGGGTGATGTTGTCGCGGTTGCGCGTGCTCTTGCGCGGATCTCGCTGGGCGCCGTGGCGCAGCAGCACGGCAGCGACGTCAGTGCGGCCGTCCTGGGCGGCTAGGTGAAGCGGAGTCACCCCGGAGTGAGCGTCGAACGTGGCGGCACGGTTTACATCGGCCCCGGCGTCTAACAGCATCTGGACGGCTTGAAGGTCGTCGTTTTCGACGGCCCAGTGCAGAGCCGTGTAACCGCTCACCAGCTGACTGGACGCCGAGGTCGACGTGGACAGCGTCACTGCAGCCGCTGGACCGTTCCGGAACGTCGACGTTGAAGGCACCGGGTTTTCCGCTGTTAAAATAATTACACATCAGTTGCAATATATGCATCTTTATTCACCAACAGTGGTAGCATTTGCAACATACATACATGATCATTCACACACACAAAAAAACACACACTATAGGTTACAGCGGAAGAAAACAATTAAGTCAAATAATGGCGTAGTATAAGAAACTACTGGCAGATATATGAAATTTCTTACTGCGCGTTTTTCAATTAGTAGGCCTAAGCTACGTATATCCTAACTCACAATTACACATTCACTGTGATACCTTAATAATTTCCATGTTGTTAGTTCGAAACGATTTTATTCAAAATCTGTCAACGACAAATGACAAAGTATATAGACGCCGTGACATTTTGGGTATCTCTAACCTTGTTCAGCTGGCAACATTGACCGACCTTGAATTAGTTGCGAAGTCCTGTGGCGCAGGGCAGTCGCGTCGGCGTGCATCCGTTCCGCGGCGTTGACGTCACTTCCGGCCTCGACCAACATGGCGACCACGTCCAGGTGTCGGTAGCGGACGGCGAAATGCAGCGGGGTTTGCGAGAAGGCTCGGCCGACAGTCAGGCCGTCACTGGCGCGATGACGTCTGACCCGGGGTTGACAGGTGAGTGAATCGACGACTGCTCCACGCTCTAGCAACAGGCGTGCCGCGTCGACCACCCCGCCACGGGCTGCCACGTGTAGAGGCGTAGCACCGTCCTCGTCAGCAGCGTCGACATCTGTGAACAACTTTCTAACTAGAACGCTATTCAAAGACATCATTAGTCACTTTATGTTTAGCTATATTTTGTCAAAAAGACAGGAAAAACACAAACAGATCAGAAAGCAAGCAAACAGTGGAAACTAGTCAAATCAAGTCAGTGTTCCGTTCACGTCTGGCCAAGCCAGAAACCGCGCCACATACAATGTATACAGTTTTGAATATCAGTCATTTTGTCACTCTATTACACTGTACATTTTTTCAATACTCTCTTGAAGTTTGACGCAGTTGTTTGTTTTTATTGCTATATTTGTACTGGTGACCTTCGTATCGGTGTATCTACGACTCTACACCATGTTTCAAAAGACTAAACAACATTGTTTTTGTCAGAACTTCGTTAAATTTCTATTAATTTTAATTAAAAACAATTTTGTTTAGTTTGTACGGGTAGCACAGTGTATTAAGAGCATATTGTATATAGGCTACCTACCTGTCCCTGCGTCTAGCAGTAGGCTGGCGACGTCCACGTGTCCTGCCCTCATGGCGGTCAGATGCAGCGCCGTCAGTCCCGTCTTGCCGCAGAACTCTCGCGTAGCGTTCGGGTCAGCGCCGGCGGCCAGCAGAGCACGCACCGTCTCAACGCTACCGTTCTCGGCGGCCAGGTGGATCGGCTGTACACCCAGGCCGCGGCTGTCGGCCCCGGGCTGGGCCACGAAAGCATTGTGGGATAGAAGCAGGTCCACGATGTCACGGTACCCGTGGCGGGCAGCCACGTGGAGCGCCGTGCAGCCCCTGTCAGTCACCGCATCGGCGAGGGTCTCGTCGCGTTGAAGTAGAGTGGCCACTGACCGGGCATCACCTACATCGGCGGCGTCATGGAGAGGGGTGACGCCGGTCACACCGGATGTGGCCGAGCGCCGCCCTGCATCGGGCCGCGCCCCGCCTTCCAGCAGTAGGACCACCAGTACTGACCCATCGCCGTCCTAACATCAATCAGTTAGTCAATCAATCGTTTATTCGTCATGAAAACATATTACACGTAAGATACTGCTATTCGGTATTACACTGAGAAGAACAACTAGACGTTTATTTAGAGCGCTCTTCCGAACACTCTTAAATGCAACTCACACTGTTTACCTACTTTCAGACGTCATCTAAAACATTTTACTTCTTGTTTTACTAGCAAATCGAGCGCATTCGAGGAAGTTACAATTAACGTGCTATAAAAATTACTTACTTACTTACAAAAGTGCAAAATAACAAACATAAATTCGAAGACAATTTGCATACAAAATTGCTAATAATAATTAACATTGAAAACACGTTAGATGACAATTTTACATTCATACTGAAGATGTTTTGCTTAAACTTGTGCAACGAAGTAAAATTAACAGCATCAGGCAAAGCATTTAAAACATTTAGCACTTTTTCACTATAAAATGTAGCTCTACAGTCTACAGTTACAATACAGTGAATTTATGGTAAAAATGTCAATGGCACCACAGTCACTTTACTGTGGAGAAGAGAAGGAAAACAAGTGAGTCTTAAGTTTAGTTTTAAATGTTCGCATGCACTCTGAAGAAGTCGAAGATGGCAGACTGTTCCAAGTTTTTGCCGCAACGACGGGGCACGCTCGGTCGCTGACTATATGACTAATTACACGATCAAACTGGCTCGACGAGCTGCTATATGTTAGCTGGACGAGCTAGCTCGATGTTTGCTCGATCGTGTAAACGGGGTATAAATGATGATTTATACACTGTACAGCTTATACTGGTGGAGTCTTTTGTTGTGTTAAATGTATTTCAAGTTACGTGTGTGCAGATTTAACGCATTAGACACTGTCAATTTTTACTTGTACACTTATGCTGCGTTCCATTGGGATCGTGAACTCGTGTTCACCGTGATCACGAGATTGATTCTGTTCCAAACACGCAGTAAACTCGTGAACACAAGTCGTGAACTCGTGATTCTGGCGACTACCTCCATTTTCGTGACGAACGAAATAAATTGGCGGGAAACGACGGAAACGAAGTAAACAAAATCGTAAAATGCAATAGTTTTTAATAAACAGCTACTTTTTGGTAATCAACATGCTGTTTGGCACATTATTATGAATATATGAGTTTTCTGTAATTTAAGCGTAATTAAGATATAGGTCGCCGTATGTAGAGCGAATCACTCGCAGTCGCAGCTGACGCCTGTAGGCGGTGTGGAAAGGTTCGTATTGTGTGAAATTTTCTCACCCAGCAATTTTAGTGTTAAGTTAACTAGGATTGTGGTTCTGACTAAACTTAGGTTACTTTAAAATTAGTATGCGTATTTATTTGAGTGGAAAAGCTATTAAGATAGATCCAGTGTTTATTGCATTTTACGACTTTATTTACTTCGTTTCCGTCGTTTCCCACTTATTTATTTCTAGTGTTTGGGACGCTCACGATGGTGATCACCAGTTTCCGCTTCTCGTGAACACAACTTCACGATCTCAATGGAACGCAGCATTATATATATTGTGTATCAATAAAAAGTAGTACATCAAACTATATCAATAACTTTGTCGATTTTTAATGAATTTTTTCACATTTTTTCCGACACATTCTGCAGCTTATATTGGCGGCCATTTAGTTTAGCTACTTAGTTGAAAAACACGTTGACATAAAGACCTGACATGCGCAGTGCAGCGGCGTGGACAGGTCATCCGGCCGGGCGACATTGGCATCAGCGCCGGCCGCCAATAGACACGAAGCAGTAGTGGTATCTACCAGACGGCACGAGACATATAACGCCGTCTCACCGGCTGAACTGAGACGATTCAAGTCGATGTGGCGGGCTGACGCCAGCACGGCCACCAATTCCGCGTTCTTTAGCTGAGACGCTATGTGGAGCGCAGTGTTGCCTTGCTGCATGTCACACAAACACAAGTAGGCCTATCATTCATTATTAGTGTTGGCTGGGAGCGCAAAGAAAACAACCATTATTACGAGATGAATATTAACCAAACCTAATCGAACAGTAAACAGAGTATTCACCGTTTCGCAAAGAAAATAATAGTCAAATAGTACAGCTCTTCATAGGAATCAGAAACCCATCTCAATGCTACGGAGCGTCAGCAGCCATATGCGATCACACAGTGTCACCTGCACCCGACATAGATGTCGGCCTACGCACCACGCCATAACCGCAGCCATAAAGGGCCTGACAGGCCAGTCGCGATTAACCTACCCCGTCTGGCGGTTCTGCAGTACAGAAACATTGCATTTTATGTTCACGTACACGCAATAGATTAACACGCCTAACATCGCCAGAATTAATAATTTAGTTGCTTCCTCGTACCCTATGATATATCAGGTTTCAGTTTTAAAACTGCGGTTGGAGCTTAGAACTGAGTCAAGTAAGTTGTGACACCTTTCTGCTGCTAGACGTTAATTTCGTACACTACCACAACAAAAATTTGAGCTAATGCTCACGAGACGCGCGAAAGTTTATAGCAGTTCCGGTTCAATAGTTTAGCTGAAAATTGGGGTGTTCACGCTAAGTTAATATACAAATACCAAATTTTCTATCTGGATCGCATAACTGTAGTTTTGTGGTGCCATCTTGTGAATGATATAGACTTGTGTCGCAGCTCGAAATCGCCAAAAAATTCATAAAACCCCTATTTTGGCGTTCAAGGTCATTCAAAGTCATTGAATTCAGCGCCAATCGAGAGACAGTGTACTACTTCCTATTAGTGATTAATAGTAACCTAGGTTCTATCTCGCACCGTTACTGAGATACAGCGACTTATTGGCCAAAAATCGCAAATTTTGCCCACCCCTCTTATTTAGCGCCCTCGTTCGGGGTGACCCTCTTCGAATTTATGAAAAAGCTTTACGGTTCCTGAAACTAGAGTCTTCCAGGCAGCCGACGGTAAAGATTTGGTGATCCTAGCTTGCACCGTTTTTGACTGATCCACCCGTGTGACGGACGGATGGACAGACAGACGGACACAATTGCGATGGCTAATACCCGCTGAAAGCAGTAGCTGCTTTCGCGCGTAAAAAGCTGCTGATGATGACCGATTTGTATATAGTCGCTTAGTATGAAGCCATTTTTATGAACACGTTTATTCGCCATAAAGACAAAAACAGACAACGAGAAAAGACAGATATGTAGACCTACAGATGAGAAAAACACTGCCTCTATCTAATAAAATCTAATTTATTCACTAACGTAATACATTTGTACAGCTGCTACGTTTAGAATGAGTTTGACGCCTTATTTCTGAAACAGAGTAGCGGCGCGTATTTCGTTTCGTAACTTTTCGTTGTAGGCCTATGTTGCTGTGTAAGTTTACAGTTTACTACTCCGTGCAATTCTCTTGTTTGATGTTTAACACGTTCATTAATGCCGCTGTTGTTGCTGCTGCTGCTGTTTACAGTTGCTTCTATCCCTCAAATCTGGAATCAAAATCGGGCGCAACTTCCTTTCAGTTTTTGGCTGAGGTTCCAGTCAAATTTCTGACTTAAGTTTTCTTCTCCATTTTAGACTTCTTTTCCCTCTAGGGAGAAAGTTTTGTTAAGGGTGTAGTTTGCTCAGTGAAAAATAGTGGGAAATAAAAAACTAGGGGAAAGTTTTGTTAAGGATGTAGATTGCCCAGTAAAAATAGGGGGAAAATAAAAAAATAGGGGAAAGTTTTGATCTACAACCTTATCAACCCCCCTATTTTTCACTGGGCCCAAGCTGCGCCTACCAGGTATAGGGATAAAAACTATTGGCTGTTTATCATCGCGACTTACCCCGTCTGTGGCGTTGACGTCAACCGCTGTCGATTGAGCCAGTCGTCTGACGGTTGCGACGTCCGCAGCGCGCACTGCCACGAACCAGTCGCTGACGCTGCACAAGTCTTCCTGCCCACCGCCGTTCAACTGTTGTTGATCGATCCTCACTGCCGCATCTGTCCTCACCTCTGCCGTTGGTGCACGACCTTTGTTCTTCACTCGTCGTTTCCCGCGCGATTTCCTGGACTCTGCTTCGTGCGGCGGCGACGGCCGATCGTCCCCGGGAGAACGGAGATGGCCTCTGATGTCCAAAGTCGCGTCGTCTGTTGCTGCCGCAGTCGATGGCTGCGGGACGACGACGTCGAAGTCTGCGTCCTCAGTGAGTTCAGAACGAGGCGGTGTGATCTCAGAACGAGGCTGCGCCGACGTCAGCTCAGAGTCGTCTGTCACATGAATAAATAAAAAAAAATTCCAGAAAACAACATTGTTTAAAAAGTTAAAAATCGTACAAACGTGGCAGGAATAAAAAGTTTTAAAACGTTAAACAAAAAGCGTTGGTTATCATTTGTTCAACCTCTTGCCTAATGCTTAGGCCTAATATTGTATGCGCATTTTGTATACCCGGAACTATATAGTCTAGAGAGTATTTTATTTGATTTCAATTTAACCATGCGGACATGAGACCATAGCACTAGACTAATCAAGTAAACTACCATCGCCATAACCTAAGCCTATAATTCGTTTCTGTAGTTTCAAAAATGCTTTTCGAAGTTTTTATGGGATTTTCAATGCACGCAGGCATAATGAAAAAAAAATTAAAATTTTAAGAACGTAAAACGTTGAAACGTTTAAAAACGTACCAAGAACAAGAACGTAAAACGGTTATTACATCTATGATCTGTCGTAGAACCGTTAATCGTTATTGTCGGCGTTTGCTGGTAGCGGGCGGGAACTTCAGCCGGCGCAGGCGAATCTGTCAAGTCATCATCCTGTCTAGCAGGTCCTACATCATCAGGTCCTTCAACACCGTTGACGGCTGCTGTATCAACGTTGTCCGGTAGATCAGCATCACCCACGCCAGCGCTCGTCGTCGTCTTCGTTGATTTGCGTACCTTCATTCGACGTCTGGTCCGTCGTGCCTCCACTCCGACGTCGTCGTTCGAAGAAGCCATTTCTTCTGAGTCACCGTGTACACGTAACTTCACCTGTCAGCATAAGTTCCAGTTAAAATATGTTCACGTAGATCGATGTTCTTGAGACTTGACTGAGCAGTGAACTGAGAACTTGGTTAACTGGCTTTTACTTCGATCGGCATGTTTATTGTTTCTTCAGCCAATCTTTTCACAAGCTAGTCTAAATTACTTCAAATGAACTGGTGTTAATTTATAGAAAGTTCTGTAAATTAATTAGAGAAAAACAGAACACAAATTTTGTCTGCAACGTTAACTTAACGCGGTCGAAATTCAAATAGCCTTAGTACAGAGAACTGCGTAAGAAAGAACACGCCCTTGATATGTCATAAAACTTACCTACTGCGAATAGAAACATTTTGCTTAAATTGATGCACCTTCATCAAACTACTTTTGTCATCAGTAGGCATTTGTGAGACGGCTAAACAAGTACAGGTAAAAACTTTCAAAATAATTAACATTACGGTAGGCCTAATAACAATTAAGATGAATCGCAAATGTTGATCGAGGCAGCCTATTTTTACAGTGACCACAAAAAGTAAGGTAGATACTATGAAGCTGTGGGCGCTTTTGCGTGGTTCCCATTACTTGTGCAGAGAAAAGCACGTAGGCCTACTCTAAGTGGACATATAGGGGACAGTGGACTGGACTCCGAGCCATGTTGTTAGTAGGCTACTTATATGAGCCGGGTAGCCTACTTGCAATGGTGCGATGCGATTCGCCAAAGCAGCCAAACAAGCCAAAATTATTTCTTTGACAAAATTAGAAAGGCTGAGCGTCCAACGGGCCGACATAACTCACGCCAACACTATGGTTTAATTGCAACACAATAACCGTTATTGTCAGAGTTTGCCTGAAGTCGGCCTTTCAGAAGTTCAGCCATTTAACAGTGATTCCCTGATAGTTCAACACTTGTCAATAGGCTACTTACTTGCTGTTCGGCCACTAAAGTCCGTGTATGGATCCCGGCAAAAGAGTTCAGGTGTAAACAAAACTCATCGATCTAAGGCTGAAGGCGTTGGTTGGCTACGGACAGGACAGCGCCCACTACAGCTGGCCTTGTTTAATGCTCACCTGCGCCCGCTCGCGCTGTAACCAATACAGGTAAACTCGCAGCCAGCCTACAGCCAGCGCCCCGCGTGCTAATTGTGGGCCAAAAACGAAGCAATTATGTATCGATTTCGAATTTTTCAAACTCCGCTCAATACGCAAAGTCGCGAAACTAACAAAAAAATTTACTTAAAATACTGCTCGTGCTGTCGTCAGAGCTCTTAAATTTAGTCATACCACTCCTATTTTTAAATCTCTTCACTGGCTCAAAATAAATGAACGTATTGAATATAAAATTCTCTCTCTTACCTTCAAACTTTTCTATACTGCTCAACCTCCTTACCTGTATAACTTAATCTCTATCCAGCCACCACGTAACACTCGATCCTCATCTGTCGTCACTCTTGCTCGTCCACCTACTCATTCCTCCTTAAAAATTACCAGTCGTTCCTTTCGTTATGCATCACCTCATCTCTGGAATCAACTCCCCCACTCACTTCGTCAGCCACGTCTTGATCTATCTCCTCCTGACTCACCATATTTCCATGATCATCTCACGTCGTCAGCGTCACCATCACCACTCTTGTCATCCATCACCCC
>Ga0209671_1006506_pt1 | contig 12002 bp, 9 predicted proteins | sample WorMetHERISLAND2_2_FD_187401 | JGI IMG/M metagenome (GOLD analysis project Ga0209671, IMG submission 187401) | Marine gutless worms symbiont microbial communities from Max Planck institute for Marine Microbiology, Germany - Olavius geniculatus... | ecosystem: Host-associated > Annelida >...
AGCCAAGACATACCAGCACTTCTATGACACACATCTTTCTTAGCATGATAAATATAAAATATAATTTTATATAATATAAAGTTTATGAGCATCGTAAAGTTTTATGCATGATCTAGACCATCAGAAAAAAACACACTCTGAGAATGAGAAATGTTATCTGAAAATAAGTAGACTTATGAGAGTCAACTTACAGGAAATAAAATAAAATTGGTCTCCCAAGATACAATTTTTATCAGCTTTAAAATTATCACAAAACACTTTAATATATTACATGTCACCAAAACAGTCAACAATATGAAAAATACTATTATCACTGAATATTCTCTGAATGGTCAAAAAGCGAAAATCCAACAGCATCAGATCAACTCTTCGTGACATCTATGCTGGTTGCCTGTACATCAACGAGTGGACTTCAAGATTTGTTTACTCATCTACAAACGTCTGCACCAGCTTGCCACAGTGTTCCTCACATCACCCCAGTGACGGCAATCGCAACCCATTGGCATACGCGGTCCACTAATGCCGATGATTACCAAGAACAAGAACTGTGGGCCTCGGTCCACAAAGGTTCTCGACTGCTGGCCCATCAGTGTGGAACAGTTTGATGTCGGAACTCAAGACCACATAACCAACTACTGGACATTTCATCAGCCAGCTGAAGACAGTGATGTTTACTCGAAGCTACTATGCATCAGCGCAGCTGTCATAACTTTCTGTTATAAGACTTGCGTGTACAAAATACTGTTGCTGAACTGAACTGAATAGCATGCATATTATATTTCAACTCTTGGTTAAATGGAAACTTTTTCCAGATATCATCATGCAGTTTGCTGTCAGGGATTATATAAACATGACCTTCTACATGTTAGGCTGTTAGCGTTACTATAAGCTGAATAAAAGCTTCAAATCTATTCAGAAAAATGTAAACGTGTTTTAGCATTCCACAAAAAAGTCGAAAACTTCAACAAACGAACTGAACAGCTTAAACCTAAACAGGCTAAATGACATCCACTTAACATTTGAAATATTATTCTTAACTAACTCATTATCAGAATATTTGCAGTACCAATTTATCACACTTTATTTAATAGTATATAACATAAAGAACAATTAGATACTCAACCCCTGGATATATGATTGGCGTCAGCAGAGATATTGCCGAGATAAAGAGCACAGGCCTACAAACCACAAACCATCGAATAAGAATCATAACAAAATTTTTGAAATTGTTTATTTGGATTAAATGATTATTCCTTTGATCAGTCAAGGGTATTATGCATTTTCATTACTACATACATTTATAACAGCAAACCAAATCTATAAAACTAACAAAACAGAACGGTACTACAAAGCACTTGGGAAAGTTAACTTTAAAAAGCAAAAGAAGAGTATCAAGAAGAGTATCAGTGATTATCTTCCTTGACTTAATAAAATCCGAGTGAATTCTGATTTGACAATATCTGAATCACAACACACTCAGCAGACATAATGACACCATTACACGATCACGATGTCAACGTGTTCATTTAGATTTTCTTGTTTAGTGTTAATACACTGCATTATTTAACTTGGATGATAAAAAAGAATATTACTAGGGTTGTTAAAGGTTAACCAGCTAACTGGTCCTAGTTAAGCACCAAAAAAGCACACCAGTAGCTAATCTCTAGTTAAAAGCAGAAGTCTTGTCCCATAGATATTATGATTTTATGTCTAAGTTACTGTAAACAATCAGTAAACATCTCTGACTGGCAAAAACTGGAGAAAAACACAAACCGCATAAACGACTCGACGGCAAATTTCTTGCACAAGAGAGTGAAAGCTGATGACCCAATCATGATAGCTACCTACACACAATATTAAAAAACACCCAAATTTTTACCACTGATAGTAAAAATACTCAAAAACATGACCTTGTTTCTATAAACTGAAAAGTGACAACAAGCACCATTATACTAACAAAAGAGTGTAATTAATTTCTGTTGATTCCCAATTCCAAATAAGCAAAACTCAAATATCAGATAACCTAATATAAACTGAGAAAGTTTGGGAAAAAGCAAATGATAATACACGGGCTTGTGAGCTGAAAGCTATACAGTGACCCTTATTCTCAGGCACCATGTCTGTGGTTGTGTCTCTGCATCTGCTGTGGCTAAGCAGCAGCTAGCAAGCCAGCTCGCCTACCAGCTTGACTGTGAAAAATGCCATGCAATCAATGATTAGATTACACCAACAATAAAACTAGTTTAAAACTACACAGTACAAGAAATCTGAGCTAATGCTCACGAGACACGCGAAAGCCTATAGCATGCCCATGCTTATCTACAACCGTTTTCACGAAAGACTGGCCAACATCCGAAAAATAGTGACTTTTACGAGGGTACCGCTCTTTGATGCCCTCGTGTGCAGGTTTCCTTGAACCTAGAAAATCGATACTTGGACCGTCAAAATCCACGTTCAATGCTAAAAATTCTATATGCAGCTTCTCCATGACTATTTCAATTAATTTCGGTGCAATTCGCTCTTGAAATGTGTCTCGCAGACCGAAATCGCCAAAAAATTCATAAAACCCCAATTTTGGCATTCAAGGTATAATCCAAGGTCATTGAATTTGGTGGCAATCGAGAGCCAGTGTACGATTTCCTGTTTGTGATTAATAGTAGCCTAGCCTAGGCCCTATCTTGCACCGTTATTGAAATACAATGACATATTGGCTAAAAATTGCAAATTTTCCCACCCCCCCTCTCATTTAGTGCCCTCATTCGGAGTGACCCCCTTCGAGTTTACGAAAAAGCTTTACGGTTCCTGAAACTAGAGTCTTTTTGGCAGTCGACGGTGAATATTTGGTGATCCTAGCTTGTACCGTTTTTGACTGATCCACCCGTGTGATGGACAGACAGACGGACGGACAGACAGACAGACAGAATTGTGATGGCTAAGACGTGCTGAAAGCAGTAGCTGCTTTCGCGCGTAAAAATCAAGTATAAGGTCAAAGTTCATCACAATTCCACAAACTTAATAACATTAAACAGCCAGCTACATTAACAACTGTTGCATTAAGAGACAAAAAGTGGGAGGAGGAGAGAGGAGACCGCAATTTTTCGACAAACAACACCTGCAAATCTTTGACAAAAAAATTTTAATTTTTTCCCTAAATGGGAGATTTTCAGCAACAAATTTTGTATTTTTGAAAAAAAAATTTCCGACAAGAAAAAAGTTTTTCACAGCCACACAAATCTGTGACTACATCATCGATTGGAAACGACATGCTAAACACGCTGACCATAAATCCAGCAAAGATGTATCCATGCGGTATGGTGGCCCGCTCTGTTCCAGTCGTGACGGAGTCAGCGAGGGCAGGGGATTGGTTCTCAGGAGTGAGTGCTGGCGTCCACTCCAGAACAAACGTGTACATTGACCCTTCAAACAACGACTGAATCAGCCCAAGACACAAGATCTTGTAATCTGTGACAACACACAGTTTATATACTTCATAGCTAGGTCAGTAGTTAAAAAGATAAAAGTGTGACAATTTATGAGAAACCCACTTTAGAGCTATGGAGCATCACCTGACATATAGGATCACATAGTGTTGCATGCCACCCAACACAGGTGAATGCTAAAGTTATTAGGGTAAAACGGTAGGTTCTTTTTTCTTCCCGGAAACAGTTTACAATGCTGACTTCTGGCAAGCTCATTAATATCTTACTGAAAACAGACTACAATGAAAATATAAAAAAAACGTAGCAAAAATTGCAGATCACCAACAAATCTAACCAATTGATCCTTGGTATATGCCCATCCCTCCAAAATTAATCCGAAGATGAATTCATAACTTTCTGAATACCCCGGTAATCTCAGAAAAAAACAGACACACAAATAGACAAACACAAAAACAACACTTCTTCTGTAAACAAATTTAACGAGTAAGCAAGATCTTGTTGAATGCCAGAATAGACCGATGACTGACCGGACTTGATAGCAGTCATTGCAGCTCCGAATGAGTGGAGTGCAGTAGCCGTAGAATCGCCATAGTTCTCAACCCACTTCATTGCAATAATTACACACATCACCATCAGCGTTGCCAACGACAGGTCAAATGGACTCCTGTAACACAGCCAACAATTCAGCTATACCTTTCCAAAAACAATAATTAATCTGGCTGACAACAGAAGAATACATAGAAAAAAGCTCGGCTTGTCTTAAAAGTAAACTAATGGCAAACTTTATCAAACTATTGTCAACGTACTTGTACAGTCAGATGCTCAGCCAGCAGCACCAAAACAATGAATGCTGGCAAGAAATAAACGTATACACACTAACATCAAATGCATGCACAGACAATGATTTATTAGCAATTTCTCAAAGACAAATTGACTGCAAATGCGAGTAAAAATTAACAAACAGTTTTAATGTGACGAAGAAAAAAGTCACACACTTAATACCGGAGTCACTCAAAACCACTATGTTAAGTAAGTAAGTAAGTAAATGTTCAACTGAATTTAGCCCGTTCGCAGCAAAGCTAGCCTACTCCAGTTTAAGTCAGGACTCGGAAAAAAACTTTCACGGTAGTTGGTCATCTAAAAAAAGTAGTTGTCAAACAAAACAAATCGCCTTTAGACCCTACATATAATAACCACACAGTGATGTAACAAATAACAAAGTAAAAGCAACGTATTACATTATTAAGTACAATTTTCAGTATTTTCTCATGTAATGAAGTACTCACAGCAAATGAAACTTTTTACTTGTAACGAAGTCACCACTGAAGACATACAACTCTTTATTACCAGAAAATCTTGTCGATGAAAGCAAATGCATGATGGCCACCTGATTGTAATGGCATATCTCTGCACTATAAGTACGGGATGATCATGATAAAGATAGACAAAACTGCACAACATTGACCCTAGCCCCAACATAAACCAACTACAAGATTGCTACGGGAAAGCACAAGCTCTCAGAGAACAGGAAAAATACAGTTCTTCTTCATACCATGTCCTGCCAATGAAAGTGCCTTCGAGTACTGTACTTAGAACCATTATAACCCTGACCAAAAGTAACTACCTATGTTATATTTCTGCAATGGAAAACAAATACAACTCTTCAATTCATCCTGCCAGTTGAAGTGTGTGCAAGTACTTACACGAAGCCATACATGTCGACAGCCTTCTGGGCAGCGACGCCTGACACGATGGCAACAATGGAATTACCAAGCACAGCATGAGCAAACAGAGTTCCTAGCAGATCATCACTGAAACCTCGCTACACAATCACCAGCAAACAACAATCAGTTATGACACAAGTATGAGATGTGCTTTTTAGTATCCCTTACACAGAGGCATGGATTGCATTTGTAACTGCACATTATGCTATATCAGTAGTCCGGTACTGTTGTTTTGTCCTCGATTACTGGCCTAAAGGTAAAGCCAATATTCCAATAACACCCAGAACACCTATAATTATCATAACAGTAACTATTAAAAGCACTCTGTGCTAAAACTTATCATATCCAAATCAAGATCCAAAGGAAAATCAAGATTAACAAGAAACATTTTAGATTCTGACCAATCTAATGTACTCCTCACATGCATTATTTTCTCCTGTATTCATTTAACTGCTTTTTAGTTTCTTTCTTTTCACACTGCAAATAGCGATGCCAACAGCATCACCTCGCCGACAGCATCAACCATGCAACTGACGTCATCACGTCACGTGACCCCAAAAGGTCAAACTCTTGACCCCATTATCTTTGAGGCACCATACCCCCATAACGGTGTAGATAGATGCATGGTCTTGTCCATAGTGACCATGTGTCTATCTAGCAGTGTTATGGAGATATAGCGCCTCAAAGATAATGGGGTCACGAGTTTGACCTTTTGGGGTCACGTGACGTCATCGGTCACATGACCATTCAACTCCCATGGGTCAACTTCCTGTCAGTGGTCCATAGTCACCATGCATCTATCTAGCACCATTACGGAGATATCACCGTTTGAAGTTCTTCCAAGAAGGCTCTTCCAGGAACAGAGGTCGGTAGGTCCTCAATATTACACTGATCTTATGTACTCCTCTTCGCTACGTTAGGAACGTAGCGAGCGAGGAGTAAAAATTGATCATTATTTGGCATGCCACCAAAAACTGAATCCATTGTTTCACTGATGACTCACCAACCCTCCAAATCAGTTCATCGAAATATGTTCATAAGTTTTGAGCAATCATGCAAAGAGAAATTAACAGACAGAGAAACAAAAAAGCAAAGAAAAAAACATAAACTTCTGCCATCGGTGAAGTTAGCAACAACAATACTTCCCATTCTTATTCATCTTGTTCGAGAAATTTTTCCAGAAATAGGATTAAACCAACTGCTCCTAAACTAAACTTTCAGTAACTTCTGCAGCTATTATAACAAACAATAATCAGTCAGTAAAGCTACAGAGCCAAACCCAAGCTAAAACTACTGGACATAAGACAGCAGTGCCTGTACCTTATGATGCTCATAAATGACCCACGACTCGAAAGCACTGTACAGGATTGAAGTAGCAATACCTCCTAGCAGGCGACCAACCATCAGAATAGAGAAATTGTTGAAATGCTGAAAAGCAAAACAAAGGAAGCACTATTTACCACATAGCTCACCAGAATGTCAGTACTAATACACAAACTGGAATTTAAAAATGTCAATATCCTATTTACCACATAGCTCACCAGAATGACAGTACTAATACACAAACTGGAATTTAAAAATGTCAATATCCATCTAAAACTTGGTTAAGTATTTGGAATATAAATTTTACAATCTCTGCAAATTAAGCACAAACTGCAATACAGTATGTCTAAACTCTATAAGCATCTGTATCGTAAATTACGCACAACAAGATGCATGCTCACAAATAGATTTGCTATATTAAACAGAATCAGCCAAAACTGCAATATCAGCATCAGCACCTCACCTTAGTAACACAAGCCAGTCCATAGAGAACTCCATAAACAATACAATTCGTTTTCCGACCACTGTATGCACAAACATACATCAGTAACAAACACAGCAAAAACAAACTAATTAACTAGTTAATATGTTCTATATTCAAACTTTACATTTTATATCCAGGAATGTGCAAAATTGCAAATCTAAATGAAATATCTGTTAAAGCATAATAATATGACTATGCAGTCTTGACAATAATGGTATAGTGTACTTGCAATGATATTAGCAATAACAATATTTATGTTCTTCTAATTACAAGCATATACTTTATCATGTGACATGTAAGTACCATTAAAACAACTACAGCTGTATACAAAAATAACTGCGAAGAATGCTAATGAGAACTAACATACTATTTATCGGCAATTGATCCAACAAATGTTCCAAAAACCATGCTAGATCCAAACCCAGCAACGAATAACACTTCAATATCATGTTTGGACATCTTGTAGTACTGATAGAGTGCATAGACGTATGGCCCTTGCAGCCAGTCACCAGCTTCAATAGTCACAACAGACAATTTAACAACCTTATGCAATGAAGTAACAAACATAAGCCGATCATTTTAGTCAAAGATTAAAAGTAGAGACAACATCCTGACATAAAATTATATGTCGACCATTGTGCCTCTGCCAACATGTGATATCAACTACAAGATGAAGAAGTGCATTTTAAGGCATATTTGACCCCACCATAACCTTGACCCTTGACCTTATGACCCCAAAATTTAATTCTTGCTTAGAAGTCTGTTAGAAGTAAAAGTTTGGTCAAATTCCGTCAATAAATACCCATGATATCTTGCTAAAATGTTTGTTCGGGACACTCACGCATGGACGGATGCAAGCATGCATACATGTACAGAAGCATGAACATTCTGGAAACATATTGCCTCCAGTCACTACGTTGGTGAAGGCATAAAAATACAATTACAAATGCAGGCTATAAAATGTGTCATATGCAATGTATGGGCAAAACTTTGAATATCAAAAACATGTAGAGTTGGGGGTTAGGAACAGCATTGGTTAGACTGGTATTCAGAACCACCATTTGGAGTTTTGATAGTATAATTATGTACCTGACATAGCTGATGATGATTCATGGAACTTTTGTACCCAAGAACTTTCGTTCCCGGAAACGAAAGTTCCATAAGTGGAACATTCATCCTCAGGAACTTTCGTCCTTGGAACTTTCATTCCCGGGAACTTTTGTTCTGTGGAACCTTCGTTCCCAAGAACTTTCATCCCCTGGAACTTTTGTTCCCAAAAGTAAAATTAGCATGAAACTTTCGTTCCCTGACACTGATAATTACTGAACCCCTTATCCTTATGTAGTGCTTATAGTTCAGTGAAAAAAGCTCCACTTTTGTGTCACTTGCTAGATGTATATAGCTAGAGTTTTGGCAGGATATCATAATAACAAGGAAGCCCAGCTGTTGCTAGAGAAGATGCACTACAGCTTATAGCATTTTGTTGCTGTACTGACCTTCAAGATCATCCAAGTTTGATGATTTTTATGATTTTATCTCATCTGAAAGAGCAACTTAATTTAATCTGCATATGACTAATTTTCCGTTAAAAAACGCACATTTTCTTACCTCCATCTATTCAACCACAAACTGGAAATTGTTATCCACAATATACATCCGTTACGGACAGACAGACGGATGGATGGACGAGAGACAGATGACAATGGTACCATCGACGCCTACAGCGTAGCTGTAATTAAAAAAGCAAGTCAAAAATTGTGTACAGTATAGGCCTAATAATTAACATTAGGGAACAAAAGTTCCATGCTAATTTTGATGTTGAGAACGAAAGTTCAAGGGAACGAAAGTTCCAAGAAACAAAAGTTCCACCTATGGAACTTTCGTTTCCGGGAACGAAAGTTCTCGGGTACGAAAATTCCAGTTACCCTGATGATGTGCTTGCTTCCTTGTCAAGTGTACGTTAAATAACTCCCCTCTACTGCATAAAGCACAAGTGCGCCCAACAACCCAGCAAGTGCACAAATACACATAAACAACAATGACTCGCAACGAATCATGACTTATCGAAATAAATTACCCATTGCCAGCAGATACACGATAAGGTACAGTCGCTGGAATGCTTTGAAGTTGCTGTCTGAAGCGCCAGCAACGGCCGTCGTCTTAGAACTATGTGTATAAACGAATAACGCAATACAGATCACAGTCAGGATCCAAAATCCCACCACAAAAATATCCATCTTTTCGTTTGTGCACGGTGCCGACAGAGACGAAAAACAGCTACAATTATGTGCACAATTACTTTTCATACGAATTCACAACCCTGTTTGTTTGTTTACATATTGCACAGCAAAGAATAACTCTACTTAACACGTAGCTAAGGCTATAGAATTTTTATCGAAGTGTTGTGCAGCCATTCGCCGATTATTCGAATCGATCCGTTACTTCAGTCATGGGCCGAATCATCGTCCGTGACTCAGTCTTAAGTGCTAGTCTCAGACTTGATAGTCTCGACGTAAACTATCACTGAAAGTACTCAGTGCACATCGGACACCTCAAACATAACGCTGCTCCTATATCGTTTATACATGAACGCAAGTTTGAATAGGCCTATATATGTTTCAATTATAGATTCGCGACAAACGAGATGCAGAAAACGAATAATTGACAGAGACTTGTAAAATTAAATAACGGCGAAAGATCAATGTCGTCACAGAAAAGGCCCGCAGCCAGTGGCGGTTTTAGGCCCGGGCCGGGGGCACAGTTCCCCTTGGCCCTTGCTCCACTTTAGCCCCCCCCCCCAGTTTCGTGGCCACCCACGTTTTTTTCAAAAATAACACAAATATCTGATTTCTTTGCGTTTTCAAATTTTAGAAAAATGGGCAAATTTGCGGCTTCCATTAAACGTCCAAAAACCAATTAAAAGTGCTTCATCTTCAGGGGGATTCGCTCCCCGACCCTCCGACCAGGGGCTCTGCTCTTAGACTTCGCTGGGGGCTTTTCCCCCAGACCCCTGTTATAAGCTACCGCGCTCGCCATGGGGCCCTGCCCTCACAGATGTTGGGAGCTAGAAAATTAACCGCCACTGACTGCAGCAGCATTATGAGTTAATAGGCCTACTTCGTGCCCATCCGTACCAGCGTGACTCAACTGGAGTGACGCAGCCCAAAGTCGTCTCGTGTCGAATTGCCTGCAACTTCTTGATGTCGAACTAATAACGTTCGGCAACATCTGAGCCTTGGGCTATATCTTACACTAGTTTCATTCAGTCGTCAAATGCCAAAGTTTCCTACGGCAAACTCTATACAACGGAAAATCCCTCGTACGGTAACGCAGTCGTGCAATACACAGAATCGTCATGCAAGACTCATGCCGACAACATTGAAATAGCTCTTCACACATAACCACCACTTAATTCAGCTAATGAGTCAACTACTGATTTTTACTCGCGCGCATTGTGCTATTGCATTGTCGGATAATGCCATAGGCCTATCGTCCCTCATCTGTCTGGGTTTGCTTGTACATGTCCGTCCGGTGTGACGCTGGTAGGTCTACGTACGCTGGTGTAGGATCCTTCGAATTTTATTAGGCCTACACGAATAATTAGCTATGTAGGTTCTATGTTCGATCAGCTGTTCGCACGCGCAAAATGTAGCCCAGAAAACCTATGTTCAGGCAGTATAATATTTTTTTCATTTTCTAGCCCTATAGGGGCCCACTTGTGTAACACAACAAGTATCGAACACGATAATTAATAATTTTAATACCGGTAAACATAAAAAACATGCACGACAGATAGGCTAATTCATCAAGAGTATTACTGACTCATCACATTTATAACAAAAATAAACCATTGACGTACATTGCAAAACAGCTAAAAACAGTACAAATATATACTCAGAAGTTAACACATCATATTACGCATAGGCCTATAGTATGCTGTCGATGTAGCGAACATAAATATTCAAATACAGAAAAAAACAGAGACGTCGTCTAATTAGCTAATTTCCATGAATAAAATGTTTACGGTTACTTCCTCATCATCGTCGTCATTTTTGTCATAAAATCACAATCGTCATCCGACGGCGGTTGATATAGGCTATGTGTCGTAGGCGCCCCGCTGCCGACAATGTTCCTGGAACTCCGTCGCATTCACATCTGGATACTGAGTAGATGCTGGAATTTCAGCCTGGTAAGCACTGCCGACGTCGCGACCAGCGGGTTGTGTCTAGAGATTGCAATCCCGGGATTCGGGATTCCGGAATCCCGGCCGTTTTCACAGCGTTTCAATCCCAGGTATTCGGGATTACAAAAATTAGCTATAATTGTACTTTTTCGCGTATTAAATGGCAAAAATAAAAATTTTAGCCGTCTGGTGAATAGAATATTTTGTAAGCGCTAGAGTAGGCCTACTAGGCTACTTCGTGCTGTCGCCGGAAATTTGTATTTTGTCACTGTCACTCTCTACAGTTCGGATATACCTTTCGTAGGGACCCTGTGCATAAAATAAGTCAATTGGGGATACCAAAATAACAACCAATCTGTAAGCCTAATTCCGAAATGGAATCCCTGGATTACAAATTTCTCAATCCCGGATCCCAGGATTGAAAATCCAATCCCGGGACTGCAATCACTACTGTTGTGCCAGGGTGCTCCGGCTAGTCATCGATTTCGGGGTCCGCAGGACTAGTAGACTGACGCCTACATTCCTCTCTACAATAGGCCTAACTAGAAAATTACAGAACATCTTATAGGCTTACCCGGCATAGCAATAACACAATCGACGGTCTAAAGAAGAAAATACTGATTAACAATGTTAAAATAACATATTTTAAAATAACATAAAACCCAGACTTAGAGTTAGTTAGCCTGTGTCCGCTATCTCGATATGATACGATATTGTGTCAAAACACGACAATATAAATACAGCAGTGTCAAACATGACGAAAAAAATGTCAATAAGAAAATTAATAAAACTGCTAGATGTACAGCAGCACCATAACTCGGAGGAGTTTTGAGATCTCTCCTCAGAGG
>Ga0209671_1006507_pt1 | contig 11997 bp, 4 predicted proteins | sample WorMetHERISLAND2_2_FD_187401 | JGI IMG/M metagenome (GOLD analysis project Ga0209671, IMG submission 187401) | Marine gutless worms symbiont microbial communities from Max Planck institute for Marine Microbiology, Germany - Olavius geniculatus... | ecosystem: Host-associated > Annelida >...
ACTCTGACGAGTGCATTGTAGTTTATTTATTCAATAATTCTATCGGTAGATCGGCGATCTTGCTGTTAGCACTGGAAAATTGCTAGAGGTAGATCGGGTAGACACATCATTGGGAAGATGGTAGAATTTAGTTGCCCAGCTGGTAGATAAGAAATCCAATGCTAAAAACACAAAAGCTAGGCTACTAACATGGCTAGTAACGTCGCAAATATGCTGACAAGTCAATGTCTAAAGGATTGGCTGAAAGCAGCCTGAGAACTGAAGCAGAGTGTTCAATGAATTACATTAGCTAATGAAGTAAATGGTCAAACGATTTCATAACCATAAACCCTAATCAGTACGTTCTTTAGTTCTTTTTTTCATTTCTGATAATGCACTAATCTTCAAAGTTGAGTAACATCGTGCATGGGGGGGGGGCTACGTTATAATATAGGCCTGCAATGCAAATATGCCAAGATTACTAACAACAAAAATGATTCAGCGCAGTAGGTGTATGCAAAAAGATGCGCAGAAACGCATTTTCAAACAAAAGATTCAGTGCTGGGTATTTCTACGACATTGTCTGGCGTGATTTCGCATGCTAGGTTATTTTTACTGGCCAGCTGCGGAACTCTTGGCAGATGCTTGTGGAACCCCGGTTCACTGGTCTAGGCCTATATTAGTATATATAGACTTTATTTTAAATTCATTGCATGAGATTTATGTTTTCTATTTGTTGTGTTAGGCAATACACATATTGGCTTGATCCAGACATGCTTGACAATATACAACCGGTCTGCTGAGTGCTTTATACCAGACAGTATTCGTCCGGAATGGATGCTAACCTTCATGTTGATAGCCGGTGGCATTACTTGTGTTACCATCACCATTATACTGCTGGCATTCTCGTACTGGAGATATCGCATCATGCGCTTTGCCCGGTGGTCTGGTTTTGTTGCAAGTGAGTTTGTAACAAATTCCTGTTAATATTCATTATTCGGTGATGTTTCTGTTTGGCATTTACAAATGCATTTGCTACTGCAACTTTCGCTATATTTCTTGATACTGTATACTGCATTATTGGCATTTAATTTGCCAGTCCTTTTGACATTATGGATTGAGAAATGGGAAAACAATTTTTAGCTTGAGAAAAACAGCTGCTCTGGCTATTCTCAAAGCTTGTCTTTCAGGATCCAGTGTAATCTGGATTATGTCTAGAAAAGTAAGCCACTTAGACCATAACCATAAGTGCTAGTATTAGTAGTGGTGCTCACAGTATTTACAGCATTGCTTATAGGTGTGAAAAACCCCGTGGGTTTTATTAGGTTTTCCTTTTTGGGGTTAAAACTGCGACTCTGGTAATTTTGAAGATCAATAACATTTTTAATCTTGAGAATTAACACAGTAACAAAAACGTTATAGAGTAGATACTGTGACAAGCAACAATCAGCTTTTTTCAGAAAAAATCAACTTTTATGTCTCTCTACAAAAGGTGGTTAAAATGTTCAATAATTGTGTCTCAGTGCATCTGTGAGAGCTTATAGGTCAATTACTGATAGATATGCTAAACACGAAAATGCATACATGTATTCTATGACAGGTGTTACTGTTAGCTAGTATGGTAATCGGAATGAACGATTAATTAATCATTAATTTTCATAAATTTTATCTCCGAATTGTATTTTTTTATTATTAGTGGAACAAGAGACTAAAATTTTATTCAGTTTGGAGTGGGTCTTTTGGCTGGTTCTATGTGGGTTTACCCAGTAAAACACACTGAGTTTTTTGGGTATGTGCCCAGGTGTCTGAACCCTTATTGGCAATGGATGATGACACATCTGTCATAATGTGTCATTGTTAGCCTGATTGTTACTTATTTGACTTAGTACATTTGTAAGGCAAAAGTGCTGTCTGCATTGCAGTTACTCGTGCAGTTTAGTTGGCATGCAGATTGCAGGCCTTTATAGAGTCTGACTAGTGAGTGACAACTGCTGTATGATGGTTGCAGTGGTCTTGTTCTGCTTGGCGGCAGTGTTGTTTCCTATCGGTTTTCACATGGACCAGATTGGAGGAGAACCGTATCAACTTCCAAGCAGTTACCATGTTGGCATCTCGTACATATTCTTTGTCCTTGCGCTCTGGATAACAGTTGTGTCAGAGTTGTTTGCTGGAAAAGTCTGCCTGCCACACTTTTGATAATAGAGACAGTTTGTGTGGCATTCACCATGTGTTCTAGTCACTTTGAAATTTTTTGTTTGCTTCTGAGCTGCTGCTTATGTTTCATTCATTTGTATAATTGATATTACACTTTTGATTGTTTTGTTTTCTTTACATAATTTACATAATGCTACCTGTAGCATTGTAGCAGTTATTGCCTTTGTCAAAGGAAGAAGCCAGGAGATTGGATCTGTTATGTTGTATCCCATTTCTATTTGTCTGTCCAGAAGATTATGAGATTACTTTACAGGCCCAGAGCAGCGTAGTTTGGATCGGTCAAGCATTTGTGGCGAGCGTGGGAGCATGAGCCTATGTTAGAATTCTTGGGGTTGTGACCCCTTTGGCTGTGGTCCAGGGGCAGAGCCTTTGTGGTAGGTCATGGGGCAAAACCCTTCCCACCCCAATAGCTAAACACTATTTTTACTCCATGTGCGCTACGTTTTTAACGTAGCGAAGAGGAGTATATAAGATCAGTGTAATATTGAGGACCGACCAACGACCGACCTCTGTTCCTGGAAGAGCCTTCCTGGAAGAACTTCAAACGGCATAACGGTGCTAGATAGACGCATGGTGACTATGGACCATGGATAGGATACCCCCGGGAGTCGAATGGCTCATGACCGATGACGTCACGTGATCCCAAAAGGTTAAGGTCATGACCCCATTATCTTCGTTGCTATGGCAGTGAAATTTGGGGAAAATGGGCTATAACTTGGATTGCATAAGAGATATCTGCGAGAATTGTGCGTCTATCAGGGGGGGCAGGTGTTTCGGGGTTGGACGTGTATATTATATTTGTTGGTGTTTAATGTTTGCCATTTAATGACACCGTTAAGAAGTATGTAAATTGCGCTGTTTTGTACGTTTAGCACATAATAAATACTGATGCCTATCTTCCTGTGAGCAAACTGTCTGTGCCTGGAGCGTTTCAATTGGCTGTATAAAAATTATAATGGTAGGCCCCTATGCAAGTGTAAAATTGCAAGCAATAAATAGCGACAGGCGTCAGTGTACTTACTGCGATTTTCATTTAATCTACATTTCTGAGGCTATTTATTTTCTACCCACAAGTATATTTTAATTAACAAAGCCTAAATATAAATTATAAGCCATCGACAATTGACTCTCCGTCTAGCGAACGTAATGGCACACAGTAACAAAAGCGTGATGACGTCAGTTGCACGGTTGATGCTGTGGCGAAGTGATGCTGTCAGCACCGCTATTTGCGATGTGAAAAGAAAGGAACTAAAAAGCAGCTAAAAGAATACAGGAGAAAATAATGTGCGTGATGAGTACATTAGATTGGTCACAATCTAAAATATTTCTTGTTCACTGTGAAGACAAATTCTTGCAAAATTGGCACCATCCTATTGCTTTGGTCAAATATAGTTGGGGAGATTATCAGGGCCAGATTAAAGCTTTGAGGGTCCCTAGGCCCAACTATCTTGTAGAGTCCCTTTAGACATGCATGTACGGTACAAATTACAACAAGCAGCCCGGCTGTCGCTAGGATAGCTAACTGTACTGGTTGTCAGTGACCTTCAAGGTCATTCAAGATCATTGATTTTTTATCTTATATGAAAGGGCATACGCGATTTCCTGTTAGTGATCAGTAGCAACCTTGGCCCTGAATCTCATCGTTTCCGAGATACGGACACTTATAGCTTAAAACTTTCCATTGAAAATTGTGGTCAAACCGCTGCAGATGCAGACATGGTTACCATTGACTGCCTATAGGAAGTCGCTAGCGCCCTATCTGATGGTACCATCGCCGACCACTTATGACTTACCGTTCAGCCACAATACAGCACGATTGGCATACCATAGTGTGTTATAACACTTCAGGGTCATCCAAAGTCATCGATTTTCGTGTCATTTGAAAGCGAATATGTGACTTCCTGTTACTGATCAATAGCAACCCATGCCCTGTCTTGCACTGTTTAGCCACAATACATCCATGACGGACAGACGACAGATAGATGGACAGACGACAACCATGACATAAGCTCAGCTGTTACTTAAATTAAGCACGGTTGTCTTATAAACCATCCATTATCCAATCATTCATCAAATATCGAAAATTATAAAAAAAATAGCTGTATATTTCATTTTGTGTAACCCGTTAAATTCAGGTGTGAAGTCTGGATAGCGCTGTGAGCTCCTCCAGCAGGGTCTGGGGCTGAGCTCCAGTCGAAATCAAATTTGGTGCATTTTAGCCTCAAAATGTGACAACTGGTGGCAACAGTTTTGATTATTTTTCTGAGAAGCAACTGATTGTTTTTGTTGCAGCTTAATGCGGGGCTTCCAAAAAGCGCTGGACTTTAGGCCATGGCCTTATTGGTCTATGCATTAATCCAGCCCTGGAAATTATTATTTGTACATGAATTTGAACATTGGTCTAGGTGCTAGGGCTGTGCTTCAAAAGGTTATGAATGAGGTTTTGTGACAATGTTTGAAGGTATTGCAAGCAGTTATTACATTTTGATGGGAATCTGTATTACGTTTGCGTATTTGTGTCCACAACATGGAGGGTGGGCTGTCCGTGCAATTATTATCTAAGTATTGGCAGCAGTCTTGAATCTGAAAATGAACGTCTTTGTGAGGTTTTGTGCTCTTCAATTACTTTCAGTTTTATTTATTGTATTTTGATGAATTGCATTGATTTTGTACAGTGTTAATATCATTTTGGATGAAAAAAGTACTTTGTCATTACAGTTAGTGTAGCTTTGTTAATTTTTTTGCTCTGTGGGAAATGCTGCCATGTTTAAACTTATTTTCCAATTTTGATCAACTTATTCTTCTCATCTGTGACTATAGTTTGTATTGTCAGTCAGGGCCGGGTTTTTTTTTGCGGGAGGGGCTGGCTCTAGGCCAATCTCTCCTTTTTCTTTCTTTCCTTTTTTCTTTTCCCTTATCCGTATCTTCCCTCCTTTACCTTCCTTTCTTTCCCTTTCCATCATCTATCTTTCTTTATAGGTAGGACCATATAAATCCAGCTAAAGCTAAGCGCTGTGAGCGGGACAGCGAGGTTTCAGCCAAAATCGAATTTGGTGCATTTTGGCCTTAAAATCCGACATCTGGTGGCACAAATTACACCAATTGTCCTGTAAATTAATTCACCAGGATGTTTTGTGGTTTCTTCTTTGCTTATGGTGGACCCCTAAAATCGCGTTATGTTAATTAAGCAATCATAATTATTGCATTGGATAAAAAAGTGATATTGCGCTTTTCCCCAGGTAGTGCAGAAACAAACGTTGGGTGAGGTGGGAAACTGAATGGTCATTTGATGGCAAGTTGTGTCAGGAATACTCGTACCAAAAGTTATCAAAATCTGATAATAATAACATTGGTTTTCAAGTTACAGTCGAAAATGTCGGGGTGCTTTTTTGAGACACAGTGTATATGAACGATTTTAATAGACGATAAGTAGACCTTACGTTTTAGAGACTTGCATGTGCACCTATCAAGATAGTGTCATGTTAAGTAATGCTAGGCTATAAAATTGATACCGTTAACGTGAGAAAGAGAGAGTACTTCAACTAAATCAACATATAATCAATTGAACTAAATAGGCCTATACAAATGGCATTACAGTAAGACGATTAACCGTGTACAGAATCTGGCTATGCGATGTCAAGTAGGGCATAGAACCGCATAGACACGGACAACCGATGTGCTTTGCTACATAATTGCTAGGCTCTAGGCCTATTTAGCGGACGAGCGGCGCGTTAATGCATCGATATGCCTGATAGGCCCATACTTTCAGTTGACAACAGTGCATTGTGCATCGCTGGACAGCAGTTTGTTGGCTATGCACACCTATAGTGGTTCCGTCATACCTGAGCTATAGGCACAGGCCTCATGATTGCACTGAGCGTTGGACCTACTACCAATTTTATGATAGCTGCTTTTTGCTTGTACGGCAAATGCAATGGACAACGCAAATGAACGGACAAGCAGACATCAGTCGGTGTCGTCGTCAGGATCCGGTCATTATCCACTACACGGTCGTCCCAGACAGTCCGCCTTTACCAAGGTATGTATAGGCCCCTTCAAATTCAGTGTTCACTTAGGCCTACCCAATATTTTGCGTTTTTTCTACGAGTTCGTTAGTAGACACAGTATAGGCCCCAACTGTTAAATGCTGACTATCGATGGCTTTTTTCAAAAGTTAAGAGAGAAATTGATGAAAGTTCGAACTGTGAAACCTGAGTAGGCCTACGTGTTCTCGCTGCCGCGGAGGCTGACTTTCTTAGCTTCATATAACTTTATCAAATATTGACCGATCATTATCGGCACACTAAAATGTGTAGAAATATAATCAGCAAAGAACACCAATTGGAGCAGAATATTTTACTTCCCTGAGCGAGGATGATACGCGTATGCGGCCGTCCCTTTTATTTTTGACCTTTTGAGCAAGACCCGCGGCAATATTGCGGGCTGACTGGACAACCGCATAAAACAGTCGGCCTATGGGAATTGGGGACAAAGTTGCTGTGGTGTATTATGTGCTCCACGATGTCTGTATGGCAGTTTGTGTGCATTTGTAGAAGTTAATACCTGGAGTGTTCATCGGCATAATATCGACGACCGTTGCGGTAATGAACACATTTATTAAAATATATAGTTGACTTTAAAACTCTTGAAATTACTTCGATCTTAGTGCGTACTTCACAAAATTTCTGATTTGTACGTCTGATTCTGCAGAGAATTGTTTTAGTTCAGGTCGAGTTAATTCATACAGGGCTGCAATGCAGTCGATGTAGTGTTAGCCAGAGATTTGCTATTTAAAAGTATTTATGATACAAAATACAGTCAGTTTGAGAACACAAATAATTATTTTGCACAATAAAACAATAACATCAGTAATAACATCGATAAATAAGCTTAATGCGTGTTGATTTACTTCGGTTACATTTTAGCATTTTGCTATGTATGTTAACGTTTTTGCTTATTTTTTATTTGCTATAATAATTTAAATTGTTTTTAACTTTTTATATTGATTGTGTGTTTGTATAGCTGCCGTGTCGTCTTGTCTTGTCTGTTTGTTGCCGCTTCACGTCTAAATGTATTTCTAAATGTTATTTCTATGCTGCTCAAAACCGGCTTGAAACTATAGGCATGTTTAACGTTTAAGTTTGAAACTTAGCCGAGCCGACAAAGTTCAAACTTTTTTGCTCACAGATTCCGGACACTTTGTCGCAGTCCAATGTTGTAGATCTCATGAGTTCGGACTTACACTGTGTAGGCTTAATTAGAGTCTAATAATGTACAGTGGCGTTTTTAGAATTTTTTGTTAACTGATGCGTAGCCTAAATTTTGATGTGGCAGGAAGCAAAGGTGTGCAAATTTTCAAGCCACTGGTTGTGTATAATTGTGTAACAGATTTCGTTCATACTGAGCATCGTGCGCAGCGTACAGAAGAGTTCAGTGATCTTGCTGCTTGGCGTTGTGCTCGTCGGTTTGCTTGTCGTCCAAATCATGATGGTATTCAAAATTTATGCCAGGAAATAAAAGAGTTGTCCTGTGAGGCTGCAAACTTTTATTTTTGAGAATATCTCAGGGGTTTTTGGCACGGCAGTCTGCAGACGGCACACGACATTGTGTAGTAGGCCTATATTACTATTGTCAGAACTGGGAGAAAATAATTTGGTAGCCTAAACTCTTGTTTGTGTGAAATAAACCAGATTATTGAACTACCGGTATTATAGGATGCCAAGCATAGATAGGCTTATGCCTATTAATGCCTATCTGTCCGTTCCAATGAGGTACTGTTGCCTAGATTGTCTTATTGAACATTAGGCTACAGTAGTAACTGCGTAGTTATTTTTTCTTTCTTTTTGGGTTATTTTAATTTTTTTGGCGGACTCTTGAACGATTTAATTTTTTTGTAAACACAAATTTGAACAGGTGCAAGTTTTAACGTTCATTCTATACGCTGCCAGCATGTAAGACTATGGTTGTATTGCACGCATGCAGGTGATGCTAGCGAGAACTGGCGGCATTCCGCGACAGAAGACGTGGTTCGTCTACCTCGTTGGACTGTGTGTTGTCATCGAGTGCATACTGACGAACGTCGTCATATTCGGCTGATGACTGCTGTCAAAGACTCAGAAGTCAACTTGCTCCATTGTGATCTCTAACAACCAAATCCATAGGCCGACACAGGAGGTGCTGGCCAGACTTCTACATCGTGGGCCATAAAAAACATGGCACTTCACTTTTGTTCATATCTTCGCCAATTATTGACCAATTTTCAAAATTCTTTCACTGCAACACTCTGCGGACAATTTGCAATAATGTGATTGTTAGCCTATATATTCCACCACACCGTGATTTATGCATCTCTACGCTACCTTGAGAAATATAAATGTAAGCAAAAACTGATGATAATAACAAACATTTGGGTAAATGAAATAAAACACTTCAGACCAACATTGCAGTAAATGATCATTATGATATTATACTGTCTTAGACCCACAGAGTCTAGTGTCATACTGATTATTCACCGCAATGTTGATCTAAAATGTTTTTTTAAAAATTTTACCAAAATGTTTGTTTGTTATTATCGTTATACAATCATATTCATGTATATTTTACAAGGTAGTGTGCCAGTGAAAGAATTTCGAAAATCTGTCAATAATATTGGCAAAGATATGGACAAAAGTAAAGTGCCACGTTTTTTTATTGGCCCATCCTGTATATAAGCCTACATCTCTAGTCCACGCCATCTCCATGGGCGGCTTGATGCCTGCTTCAGCGGCTGCACAAGCACGATCTCTTCGGACATGAAGGCTACCGTATTAATGTTGACGAAGACACATTAACGCTACGCCGTTGCTTATCAGATTGCGAACTATGTTTGCTGTCGGAAACAAGATGCTGCGGCTGCTATTTGATTTCCGTGATTTCCTTGCATATTAGGGCTACTTGGTTTGTGTGTCATGTACATCATAGCCTAGGCCTACCTCAACTAATGGTATCTTGGGGTCGTCCACAAATGACGTCACTCTCCCAGAGGGGAGGGGGATTTACATTGTGACGACGTGTGAAAAGGGGGAGAGGGATTAAAGGAAGTGTGACGTCACACACGTCACATCTGTGGAAAGACACAACAATAGACAGCCAAATTCATGTTGCCAACTCGCCGTATGTGTCAGGACGAGGAACATTTAGGAACACTGTGCTTAATTTCACACAATTTTATGCTTTAAATCGACCGTAGACGATGTCGATAATGGATATAATTTTATGGATTAGAATTAGGATATGCTGAAACTCATATCTGTACTCTACACTACAGGTTGCCGGGGGGTTTGACGTTTGTGACGTCATATTTGAAGGGAGGTCCAGGGAAGTGTGACGAAGGGGGGAGGGGGAGGTAAATTTTTCCTTAAAATTGCGTGACGTCATTTATGGACGACCCCCTTCGACCCTTCGTTGAGCCGCCTGTAGGCGACGCCGGTCGCCTAAACTCCAAAGTAGGCCTAACTGAGAGCTGCAAGTAGAAGCTTAGCCTACTATCACGTGAAAACAGCTACGTTCACATTTTATTTGAACCGTCATCGATTCAACCTTTTGTTTACCTGTAAAGGTAAAGGTAAAAGGTCAGAATATAGCTCTTAAGGAGCGAACCCCTCACAGAGCTACAGAGCGTCACTTGTCATATGGGATCACACAGTCTTACCTGCCGCTCGACAAAGGTGAACGCGCCCCGCCTTAACCCCAGCCAGATAGGCCGGTACTTGATTTACCTACCCCGGAGGGATGGAAGGCTGAGTTGACCTAGGCGGCTGGTTATACATACCGAGATGGTTTACCTGCCCGCTGGCAGTCACCCATCGCAGTATTAACTGGGCCTGGCGTACAGTAACTTCGCTGATCAGATCAGACGCGTTACCACTACACCACGCCACCAACCCAAACCTGTACCTCACTTTTAAATGCTTAACTGTTATAGCTTTGAAATAGGTCTAGGGCTTAACATAGGCAGGCCATAAACTCAACATCAGGAAGCAAGCATATCTGGCAAGGAAAAGATTGTAGAAAACATCACAAACCTATGCCAACATACGGTAATAATCAAACAAGATCGAAGCAAGCTAATCTTTGGCTAGTTCCTGCGCCATAGAAAAAATTAACATACCATAGTCAGTTCGTTGGCGGATCTGAAAAAAGCAAACATTTAATTCTCTATAGGCCTACCATTTCGCCAAATAACTAAATCATTTAAATGTAGCAAAATTAAACAGGCTTACAAATATTGTGCTAAATAAACAAAAATGGTGCATTAATATTCTCATATGCTATACAGATATCGTGATTTTCGTGTTAAGATATTATTATTGATTAGTGCCATCTCATTAACGATCAATAGGCCATCTCACCGTTTCTGAGATGTGGCAACTTGCAAACACCAGTTTTCCTATCACACCTCTAGAGCAGACGTAGTCCATCGAACCAGTAACTTAATAAGGGTGTTCCCACTGTATCAGATCACTGAAGTTATGGGTGCGAAATGCTGAGATACTGGGATAATTGATCCTGTCATAAAAACTGGGGTAGTCCAACTTGTTACGATTAGTGTACATCAACGTCACACCGGACAGAGGGGGCCAAATAGGACGCAATAGCACGGCACTAGCAAAAAAAATTCTGGTCACGTCATTGCTCAGAAAACATGGCGAGTACATGACAACACAAGTGAACTCTTAAAAACTTTTAATATATTTCCGACATTTGACATAATTATCTACAAGTATCTGATTGACTGAGCGATAAAAACACGATGTCATGCAACACGCACTGGGAAGGCATGGCACGGAACACACGAGTTGTGACAGCTAACGACTGACTGAATGTTGCTCGTATCACTAACTAGGCCTAGAGCTCACCGGCGCGCCGCTGTTGATATTTTCACTGCATGACTAGGTACAGTGCCATAATTCTACGCATATAAAAACCGACATTTGGTACGGCGATTGCACTCGTCATCCGGGAAATATTCTATTACTGTTCAGTCGCGTATTTTACAGAAGTTCGTGGCATCCCACGAGCTGTCAAACTAAAATACCGCATTGAACTGAACGACAAAATTATCCCTAGTTTCATTCACAATTTCACAATTTAGGTGTTGCTAGAGTTTATCATACAAAGTACAAAATCAAAAAACGAGTGCAAACATACATTCATAATGAATAAATGAATAGATTTCCTATATTTTGCCACTTGTTAGAGTGAGATAATAAAGTGGCTAGCAAACCGGCGTTTCACTGCTGCATTGCAGCTCTATTATTTGTTACAGCAAGAAAGGGTGGTCAAGAATCAAGATCCACATATCAGATAAACAAGTACAATAAAAGAAGAGTGCACACAACCATAATAAGACACTCAATTTGACATTTGTAGTGTAACGTGACCTTGCAAATTATTTACTGCATGTAACATGAAACAACCAAAATAATCAATTAATTAATTCATTCATTATTAGCACTATCGTTATTATTAATAGATAACAGAACTGATTACTATCACAATGTCCAATAGCTGTTAGCTGAGTATAGTACTGCACCTATTAATGACATCATTATTATCCACATACACAAAACGTTTAAGCCGCCTAACTAACAGACTAGCCGACTGAGTGTCAGGAGTGCATTCAGTTACGGCACTGCATGTAGTTAAGCCTGCAGATCATAGTCGTAATAAACGTTCGGGGAAAACAGAATAATGTTGAAAACACATTTCGATAAATTTCAAAATTATTAAACATGTTCGCAAATGCTGAATAAAAAACATGCC
>Ga0209671_1006509_pt1 | contig 11996 bp, 10 predicted proteins | sample WorMetHERISLAND2_2_FD_187401 | JGI IMG/M metagenome (GOLD analysis project Ga0209671, IMG submission 187401) | Marine gutless worms symbiont microbial communities from Max Planck institute for Marine Microbiology, Germany - Olavius geniculatus... | ecosystem: Host-associated > Annelida >...
CACGGTATATTTTATCCCGCCGGGCCAAGATCACGAAGCGAGCCAGGCGGATGTCGTCTCTGAAAAAGATTATGCTCAAGGGCTCATCGCCCTGCTGCGTCGCAATGTAAACACTCGCAATGTGCTGCGGGTCTGCGGGCAGGAATGGGAGCAGTCGTTTAAAAAAGATAAACGCACTGTACCCGCGGCAATCGATCAGATGAAGGCCATCCTGCAAACCGGATCTACTGCTGCCGGCAAGAAATCGAACCCGGTGTCCGATTATCGGAAGATTTGCAGCATTTTTAAACGCTATGGGATTTTTAGCTGAAATTGTTAATTTTGCTCTTTAACAAAATAGTTAGCCACGAATTTACACGAATAATCACGAATTAGGGCAATAGCTAGAAGCGAAGGCTTCCATAATTAGTACGCAATTCGTGTACATTCTTGTATATTCGTGGCTTCTTTTAAACAGATAATTTGTTGTCAATGATTATGACTTTCCAACATAACCTATGGGGAGTGATAGTCGTAATAGAGGAAAACGGATATGAGTGATAAAACAGAGTTGTTGAAAAAAGCGCTGCTGCTTACCAAACAGGAAGTCGCCAAAGTCATCATCGGCCAGGAATCCATTGTGGATCAGGCCTTGATTGCCATTTTTTCAGGTAATCATGCGCTAATTGAAGGTGTGCCCGGTGTGGCCAAGACGCTGCTGGTCAGAACCCTGGCCCATGTGATGCGATGTGATTTTGCCAGAATCCAATTTACACCGGATCTGATGCCCACCGATATTACCGGTACGCATGTGTTCAATCTGCAAAAAGATACATTCTCACTAGTCAAAGGCCCGGTATTTACGACTTTCCTGCTGGCCGATGAGATCAACCGCGCTCCGGCCAAAACCCAATCGGCCCTGCTCCAGGCGATGCAGGAGCGAACCGTCACCATCGATCGCCAGACCCATGAACTTTCCGCGAATTTCACTGTTTTTGCTACCCAGAATCCCATTGAATACGAGGGCACCTATCCATTGCCCGAAGCCCAAAAGGATCGATTCATGCTCAAGATTTCCATGGATCATCCCGCCCGGGACGAGGAGTTGTCCCTGGCACGGCGCATGTTGGGCAAAGAGTCGCCGGAAAATGTGCTGGCCAGCGGGCAGGTCAAGCAGGTTATTACCCCGGAAGTACTGACCAAGCTGCGGGATTCTCTGGAAGGCATTCTGGTCAAGGATGAATTGTCGGCCTATATCGTAGATATCGTGCGTCGGACCCGGGAGCACCCCAGCATCATGGTAGGGGCCGGTCCGCGGGCGACCCAGGCCTTGATCCTTGCGGCACGAACTTATGCCGCCATTAGCGGGCGGGATTTTATCACGCCTGATGACGTTAAAACCATGGCGCAGGCGGTACTGGAACACCGCTTGATACTGCGGCCCGAATATGAAATCGAGGGACTGTCCGTCAAAGAAGTCATCGATGAAATATTACAAGGGATTGCGGTACCGCGGTAAGCAAGAACGAGAAGGTGGGAAGGAGAGAAGATAAGAAGGAGAGAAGGTAAGAAGGAGAGAAGGTAAGAAATTGAGCGGTGGGATGCGACTTGCGGGATAATACACTCCGTGTAAGCTGAAAGCTCAAAGCTCAAAGGTGAAAGCTCAAAGCTGAAAGTTTAAGGATATGACCTTTATATTGCTCAAGCGAAGCGCTCATCAAGCGAAGCGCTCGTCAAGTGAAACGCTCCTTCAGCAATGTGTGGCGCTTATATTTAGGAATTTTTTTAACAACGGACAACCGACAACATACGACTGACAATTGACAACTATTACCATGACCATCGTCCCTAAAACCAAGCTGATTGTGCTGACCGCGGCTGTATGCCTGCCGATTTCCATTTTGGTGGCCGTGCTGCCCATCGCAGCCGGTCCGGGAATCTTGGTGGCCGTTGCACTGGTGGTGGTTGCGGTAGCCGATGCTGCTGCATCCAGGGAGCGGCTGGCTAAAATTCAGGTGACGATGCCGGAAGTTGTCCGGGTCTCAGCGGGACGGAAAGGGGAGATGAATTTGTCGGTTCAAAACCCGGAATTCAGGGTCAATAAACTCCGGCTCGGCCTCGCATTTCCACGACAAATTTATTCACCGGATCAGGATCTATTAACTGAGCTGCCGTCCAAGACGGCAAGCGCACAAATTTGCTGGCCTTTCAAAGCATTGAAGCAGGGACGGTATCTGCTTGAAAATTGCTATCTGGAAACGACTTCAAAGTTTGGGCTTTGGGCATTGCGTCGAGTGGAGGTTACCCGGGCGGAATTTCGGGTTTATCCCAATCTTTTACGAGATCGCAAGAAGATTTCGGGCTTATTTCTAAACCGGGGAATCGGGATTCACACCCAGCGGCAGGTGGGTAAGGGGAAAGAGTTTGAGCAGCTCCGCGAGTACCTTCCCGGTGACAGTTATGAAGACATCCATTGGAAAGCGACGGCCCGACGCGGACAGCCCATTACCAAAGTCTATCAGATCGAACGTACCCAGCAAATTTACGTGATTATTGACAGCTCCCGTTTGAGCGCCCGAAATTCGGATGCCCCGGCTCGTCATCAATCCCGTACCGAAGCTGTAGATGACCTTGAATATACCACTATCATGGAACGTTTTGCCGCCGCCGCCCTGATTATGGGTCTGGCGGCGGATCGCCAGGGTGATGTCTTCGGCTTGCTGGCATTTGACGATCGGGTGCGACGGTTTGTCCGTGCCAAGAACGGTCGGGCTCATTACGATGTTTGCCGGGATGCCCTTTATACCCTGCAGGCGCGGGTCGTGGCGCCGGACTTTGAGGAACTCTTTACTTTTATCGCGGCCAAAATCCGCCGGCGCGCCTTGCTGATATTCCTGACCAACCTGGATGATCCGGTTTTGGCCGAAAGCTTTACTACCCATATCGATATCGTCAGCCGCAAACATTTGATTTTGGTTAACATGTTAAGGCCTGGCGGCGCAGAACCCTTGTTTTCAAACCCGGACGTCAGTGCGACCGACGACATTTATCAAAAGTTGGGCGGGCACCTGATATGGCGGCACCTGCGTCAAACCGAAAAACACCTCCGGCGCCATGGGATCGGGTTTTATCTGCTGCAAAACGAGAGCCTCTGCAGTGATCTGGTTTCCCAGTATATGAATGTTAAGCGGAGGCAGGTGTTGTAGGTTCAGAGGTTCAGGGTTCAGAGGTTCAAGGTTTGGAGGTTGAAAGGTTCAGAGTTCAGAGGTTCAAGGTTTAGAGGTTCAGGGTTTCAGAGAATAGAAGCCCCGATCTTAGGGCTTATAGATATAATATCAAATTTGATTTATCCAATTGAGGTTTCGGGTTGGAGGAGAATTGCGAATAGAAAGATTTGAGGATATTGAAGCTTGGCAGCTGGCACGAGAATTAACTAGGAAGGTATATAGCTTGACAAAGAGACCTGAATTTGCTCGCGACTATGGCTTAAAAGGGCAAATACAGGAAGCCGCCGGTTCAACCATGCATAACATTGCGGAAGGATTTGATTCTGAATCAAATCCTGAATTTGTTCGTTTTCTTCGATACGCTAAACGGTCCTGCACTGAAGTTCAGAGTGAGCTATATGTCGCGTTGGACCAGGAATATATAACAACTAGTGAGTTCCAGGATGTATATGATCATGCAGCACGCACACGTGCTGCTATCAGGGGTTTCATTAAATATTTGATTTCATATCAACAAAATAAGTCAGAACTATGACCTTGAACCTTGAACCCTGAACCTTGAACCTTGAATCCGGAACCTTGAACCTTGAACCTTGAACCTTTGAACCCTGAACCTTGAACCTTTGAACCTATATCAAAATGCTCATCGATCTACAAAAATTCATAACCGAAGAACGGCCTTTCTGGAATGAACTCGAGAAGATGCTGGATAAGCTCGAAAGACGACCGGAGCTCAGGTTGACCCTGTCACAATTAGAGCGGTTTCATTATCTTTATCAGCGTACTTCGGCCGATCTGGCGAAGATTAGTACATTTTCAGCTGAGCCGAACACCCGCACCTATCTCGAATCATTGGTAGCCAGAACCTTTGGAGAAATTCATGAAACCCGTGAAAAGCCCCATCGGCTGGCCTTGCTGCGCTGGTTTTTTGTTTCGTTTCCCCAGACCTTCAGACGTCAGATCAAAGCCTTCTGGATATGTCTGGCGGCCATGCTGGTTGGCGGCCTGTTCGGTGGATTCGTGCTCATGGCCGACCCTGACACCAAACAGATCCTGCTGCCGTTTGCACACCTGCATGGAGATCCGTCCGACCGGGTGGCAGAAGAGGAATCTGCCCAGGACGATCGATTGAGAGGTTCCAAATCCAGCTTTTCTTCCTATTTGATGACCCACAACACCAAAGTTTCCATTTTTACCCTGGCTCTCGGCATGACGTGGGGAATCGGAACGCTGATCATGCTTTTTTACAATGGGGTGATACTGGGCGCCATCGCGTTGGATTACGTACTGGCCGGTGAAACGACATTTTTGCTGGGGTGGCTGCTGCCCCACGGCGCCATTGAGATCCCGGCCATCATCCTGGCTGGGCAGGCCGGACTGGTGCTGGCCAGTGCGCTAATCGGCTGGGGAAAATCCGTTTCACTGAAATCGAGATTGAGAGCGATTGGTGCCGACCTGGTGAATCTGATCTGCGGTATCGCCATAATGCTGGTTTGGGCCGGCATTGTCGAGGCATTCTTTTCACAGTATCATGAGCCGGTCATCCCTTATGCCGCGAAGATCGGGTTTGGCATACTGGAGTTGATACTGCTGATATTGTTTCTGGCTAGGTCGGGCAGGGGGTCGAAGCTCAAAGCTCAGAGCTGAAAGGTGGAAGGTAGGAAGGTGAGAAGGTAAGAAGATAAGAGATCGACTGTATTTTGCAACGCGGGGCATAAGGCATAGCGCAGAGAGCAGAGCGAAAGTCTGAGTTCAAGGCTGAAAGCTGAAAGCTGAAAGGTAAAAGGTGAAAGCTCAAAGGTAAAAGGAAAACATTATACCCCAATTTTGCATCAAGCGAAGCGTTCATCGAGTGCAACGCTCCCTGAGCGAAGCGCTCATCAAGCGAAGAGCTCCTCAAGCGCAGCGCTCCTCAAGTTCAACGCTCCTCGAGCGCAGCGCTCCGCCAACAACGATTTACGTTCTATTATAAAGATATTGCCTGATTAAAGGTTATTTCATGAACCTCAAGCATAAAACCAATACGCTGACCATCAGAACCCCGGAAGGGATTGAATTTTCCCTGCTGCTGGCCGGGCCGATTACCCGGTTTCTAGCCTGGTCGGTTGATTTGCTGATGATCCTGGCCCTCAACAAACTGCTGAATGTGGTGCTGAGCTTGGTGGGGATTTTGAGCCAGGATTTGGCAACGGCCGGCAATATCCTGGGGTATTTTGTGATCTCAATTGGGTATGGAATATGCCTGGAATGGTTCTGGCACGGACAAACGCTGGGTAAGAGACTTCTGCGTTTGAGAGTATCGGATGTGCATGGATTGCAGCTGCAATTCAGCCAGGTCGTGATTCGAAACCTGCTGCGTTTTGTGGACAGTTTGCCTGCGCTCTATCTGGTCGGCGGTGTGGCCTGCCTAATCAACCGCTATTCTCAGCGATTGGGTGATTTTGCTGCCAATACGATCGTGGTATGGAATCCGCGGATCGATGAGCCTGACCTGGATCAACTCCTGGAAGGCAAATTTAATTCATTTTGCCGCTACCCGCATCTTGAGGCGCGCCTGCGCCAACAGGTCACGCCGGCAGAGGCCCAGGTCGCCCTCCAAGCCCTGCTGCGGCGGGACGAGTTTGACCCGCAGGCCAGGGTGGATCTTTTTGAACGCATTGTGTCCTACTACAAGAATATTGTCGCCTTTCCGCCGGAAGCCACCGACGGTATCTCCGATGAGCAGTATGTGCGCAATATCGTGGATGCCCTTTTCCGCCCGAAATTGTCCCTTAGAACAGATCTGTGAAACGAAATTCAAATCGGCATCGAATGTCCGGCCAGTTCACTCCTTGTCCATCCTTGTGGAATAATTCCATAGAATCCAATCAAAAGCTTGCTTTTTGATGTAATTTAGCGCATTTTAGTCATTCTTTTAATGGTAAATTGCAATATCTGAATAAGACGATTCCATGAAACCCATTGTTGCCATTGTCGGTCGTCCGAATGTCGGAAAATCCACCTTGTTCAATCGGATTACCCGCAGCAAAGATGCGCTAGTAGACGACTTTCCGGGAGTTACCCGGGATCGGCATTACTCCGATGCCAGCTGGAATGATATTGAATTTACCCTGGTGGACACCGGCGGCTTTACGGAAGGCGATGATTTTGCCGAGCAAATTCGGTTCCAGGTCCGACAGGCCATTGCTGATGCGGATGTGGTCCTTTTGTTGCTCGACGGCAAGGAAGGGTTCTCGCCCTTTGATCGGGATGTCATCGATATTCTCCGGACTGTCGCCAAGCCGGTCTTTTACGCGGTCAATAAAATCGACGGTGCCGAGCAAGAGGTGATGCTTTCTGATTTTTATCAGTTGGGTATTGACGAACTCTACCCCCTGTCGGCTGAACATCGCTATGGATTGAATGATCTGCTGGATGATGTTGTGGACGCCTTGGATGAATTCGTTGATGATCCGACCGAGGAAGGTGATCCGCAGATGATCAGGCTGGCAGTCGTTGGTCGTCCGAATGTCGGAAAATCATCCTTGATTAACCGGGTCCTTGGTGAAAAACGCCTGCTGGTCAGCGATATACCGGGCACCACCCGGGATGCCATTGACTCGGTCTGCAAACTAAACGGAAAATCCTACTTGCTGGTGGACACAGCGGGCATTCGCCGCAAGGGCAAGGTGACCCGGAAACTTGAAAAGTTTTCCATCATTAAGGCGCTGAGAAGTCTTGATCGCTGTGATGTGGCATTAATCGTGATCGATGCCGCAGAAGGTGTCACCGACCAGGACATTGCCGTGGCCGGCTATGCTTATGATCGTGGCTGCGGCTGTATTCTGCTGTTAAATAAATGGGACCTGGTCGAAAAGGACAGTCGGACCGTTAAATTGTATTATGAGCGCTTAAGGGAACAGGCCAAATTTCTCAGCTTTGCGCCGGCCATCACCATTTCGGCTTTGACCGGCCAGCGGGTGACCAAAGTTTTCAAACTGGTGGATGAAGTCTATGAGCAATATCAACGGCGTATCGGTACCGGTCAGCTGAATAAAATTTTGGAGCAGGCTATCGAGAAAAATGAACCTTCCCTGTATCGGGGCCGGCGGATCAAGTTTTACTATGCCGCCCAGATTTCCGCCAAACCGCCCACCATCGTATGTTTTGTGAATTACCCGCAAGCGGTCCATTTTTCCTATCAAAGGTATCTGATCAACCAGCTGCGCGAGCAAGCCGGCCTGGACAGTACGCCGATACGGCTCATTCTGCGGCAACGGGAAGGACGGAAGAAAAAATGAGCGCTGCGCTGAAAAAGAGCGCTGCGCTTGAGGAGCGGCTTTCGGCCTGGAGGAGCGCTGCGCTTGATGAGTGCTACGCTTGATGAGCGCTGCGCTCGAGACTGATATTCAGGAATCAGAATCAATAAATAAAACTAAAAACTGCGCGTTTTTATCTTTCCATTCAAGTTCGGAAGGAAAGCTCAGCAAGGCCGGAGGCCACTCTTTAAGCGCAGCGCTCCTCCAGGCCGAAGGCCGCTCATCAAGCGAAGCGCTCCTCCAGGCCGCAGGCCGCTCTTCAAGCGAAGCGCTCTTCCAGGCCGCAGGCCGCTCTTCAAGCGCAGCGCTCCTCCAGGCCGAAGGCCGCTCCGCAAGCGCAGCGCTCCTCAAGCGCAGCGCTCATCCAACCGGAGGTTAGATCCATGGACATCTTCGACTATCACGCCAAAAAAGCGGCCGATGCGAGCCGCCCCCTGGCCGAACGCATGCGGCCCGGACATCTCGATGAGTTTGTGGGACAGGTGCCGGTGGTGGGGCAGGGCACTTTGATTCGCACCGCCATCGAGCAGGACCGCATATTTTCCATGATCCTGTGGGGACCACCGGGATGCGGTAAAACCACCTTGGCCCGGATCATTGCCGCGGAAACCCGTTCGCACTTCGTTCATTTTTCGGCCGTGCTTTCCGGTGTCAAAGAAATACGTGCCGTTATCGCGGAAGCGCAAAATCAGCAGAAGGTTTATCGCAAACAAACGATTCTTTTCGTTGATGAAATTCATCGGTTCAACAAGGCCCAGCAGGACGCATTTTTACATCATGTGGAAAACGGAATGATCACCTTGATCGGCGCCACCACTGAAAATCCCTCATTTGAGGTCATCGCACCCCTGCTCTCCCGCTGCCGGGTCATTACGCTGGAAATGCTCGCCGCAGATGATATCGCGGCCATTATTGACCATGCTCTGAAAGATCCCCAGCGCGGGCTCGGCCGACTGGAATTGTCGCTGGAGCCTTCCGCAATGTCATACCTGATCGATATTGCGGACGGCGATGCCCGGGTGGCCTTGAACAGCCTGGAGATAGCCAGCTCCCTGGCGGCAAAGACCAACGAGTTATCCGAACAGACAGCCGGTTCTGCCATTGCGCTGGAAGATCTCGAACGCGCCCTTCAGAAAAAGGCCCTCGTTTACGATAAATCCGGCGAAGAACATTACAATGTCATATCGGCCTATCACAAAAGCCTGCGGGGCAGCGACCCCGACGCCGCACTCTACTGGCTCGCAAGAATGTTGGCGGCCGGTGAGGATCCGTTATACATTGCCCGCCGCATGGTGCGATTTGCCTCGGAAGACATCGGCAATGCCGATCCTCAGGCACTGAACATCGCCCTGAATGCCATGGAGGCATTCAAGTTCCTGGGACATCCGGAAGGTGAGCTGGCCATTGCCCAGGCGGCGGTATATCTGGCCACGGCCCCCAAGAGCAACAGCATTTATGCCGCCTTTGGCGAGGTGCAGCAGGCGGTTAAAAAAGCCGGATCGCTGCCGGTGCCGCTTCATATCCGCAATGCACCCACCCGGCTGATGAAAGATCTGGGGTATGGCCGGGATTACAAATATGCCCATAACTACAAAGATGCCATCGTGGCCCAGGACCACTTGCCGGAGAAGCTCAGCGGCCGGGTGTTTTACACTCCCAGCGGACGCGGTTATGAAAAAATCGTTAAAGAGCGTTTGGACAAGTGGCGGCAGATTAAACAGCGCCGGAAGGGAATTGACGAGGAGGATTTGAAAAAAAGACCGGGTGAAAGTTGACTCTCAGGATCTATAAATAGGATTGGAGTAATGGAGTGTTGGAGTAATGGATTACTGGAGTTATGGAGTCCTGGATTTTTGTTCAATTTCTTGAATGACGAATGTCAACCTTATTTTAACTCCCACTGCAAGCTGAGCAAAGGCCACTTGACTTATTTTGCATTACTCCATTACTCCAACACTCCAGGCCTACTGTCGACTGAATTTCAATTCATATTTGATGGCCCTTTAAGCGGTCAACTTTCTTGACCTGGAATGTTACTCCTTGACCCGATAGCGCAGGATGCGATGATTGTAAGTATCTGAAATCCACACATCGCTGCCCCGCACGGCCACGCCTTCCGGCTTGTTCAGGCGGTCCGGTTGTTTGCCCGCCTGGCCGGTACCCAATATCCCCACAAGCCTGTCGTCCGTTGCGATAACTTTGACCATGTTCGCGTATTTATCAGCGACATAGATGCGACCATCTGCATCGAAAACGGCATAGCGCGGGCCATTGAAATTAAACGGGGCGCCGCTCAAGATTTTGATAGTCTGCAAATCCGGTGTTAAAAACAGCAGTCGGTCATTATTCGAATCAACCACGAGAATGTTGCCGGTGTCATCCGTTTCCACGTCATGGGGACCGGCGAGGCCGCCGATGGCTGACACTTTAATGCCATTGTCAAAGGCTACCAAATTATCGGATCGGGCACCGGAGACATATACCCGTTGCCCGGGATAGGTTGCCACACCCTCAGGCCGGCGGAAGCCGCCTTTGATGACGGCCACTTTTTCACCCCGAGCACCGTTTACCCGGTAGACAACAACCCGGTCGTTGCCGGTATCGGCGACGAGCAAACGGCCTTGGGAATCAAATGCTGCATCATGGGGTGCCGATAGTTCGTCTGCACCGATGGTGCCGATCACCTCGAGAGAATCCGGATCTACCACCGCGATGCGGTCGTTGCCGTTGTCAGCCACGTACAAGTGACGTCCATCCGGTGAAAGCGCCAGATCGTGAGGCAAATTAAATGTTGCTTTGCTGGCCTGCAACAATTCAAATTCCAGCGCCCTGAGCGGTGCGGCGAGGGCGATGAGCCAAATCACAATTATTGCAATACAAAATTGTCTATTCATAAGAGTACCCGTGAATAGTTGAAGCGTACGACGCGATCAGATCACCGGATCGTTGCCGGTCCGGTCTGCATGATTTCGCGATCTTTCGCTCTTTAAAGATGTCTATCCCAAATCGGATTTTAAAGGCTCAACGATCCGTGAGACCGGCAGCCAGGCGGGCCCATTCCTGCGGTGATAATCGCGCTATAAATGCGAAGGTTCCATCGACCCGGGGTTGAAACACTATGGCCTCAGCCTCCTGGGGATAGACGCCGGTGGCCGTTACCAGAACATTGCCGTGAGCGACCAGGATGGTGTTTGCAGCTTCTTGCGGCAGCATTGACAGGCGCCGGCGGGTGCGTTCGGCAATGGCGGAGGAACCACCAAAGTATTGTGCAACGCGCATATTCATAATGTCCGTCGTGGTCTCCACCGGTCCAACGTTCATGAGTCGCGCGGTTTCGATCGTGCGACAGTATGGACTAGCCAGCACTTGTCCGACGGGAATTTTCAGCTCGCGCAGGGCATCGCCAATGGCGGCGGCGGTTTGCCGGCCGGCATCGGACAGCTGGCGCATTTCAACCGGGTCGCAGCTGGTCCAGTCGCCTGCTTCGGATACCTGGTCATGTTGCGTCCAGTCTGTCGCCGCATGACGAAAATAAATGTTGTATCCGCCATGGCGCAGTGCATCGACAAGCGCCCGTCCCTGGAGTCCAGCAGTTGTTTGGGCTGCGGCAATATCAACCTGGATCAAAATGCTCAGAAAAATCGCGGCAGTCCAGACGGCCCGCGTTAAATTCATTCGATACCGCGACAATCCGATTCCTGGAAATAGTCTATTTGATATTGGAAGGGTATTTAAATTTCGCATCAATCGGTAATCGGTTCCATAGTTTTTCTAGCTGATCCATATAAATACCATTATGTTAATCATAAGAACGCCTGCCTGGGATGCAACTGTGGTGATAAATATATACTGTTGTGGATCGATTCCGAAATCGACGGTTGTTGGGTTTCGTATTTCATGATGACGATGGGAAAATGTAGGTTGGGTAGAGTGCAACGAAACCCAACAAAGCCCTGAGTTGGCTCAACCCAACCTACAATGAATGTCTATTTCAAAACGACTGAGCGACGTGTGGGGTCGTAGCTCGAAGAGCGAAGCCCCAAGCGATTCCACCATTCGTCATTCGTCAATCATCATTCGTCATTTCATGAAGTTTCATAAGAGCACTGCCTCTGGCTAAAAAAACGGCCAGTCTGATCAATGAAAAGAAACTGCGCCAGATCAATGCAGTATCATTTTCCTAGGAACTCACTTGCCATTTCGTCCTCGTCCTCGAAGCTTTTGAGCCGCTTTTAAACCCGAGGACGAGGACGAGCACGAGGACGAGGACGATTTAGAATCCCTTTCTTGGGGTTAATGTAGATGTAGTTTCACACGAGATTTTTAAGTACTGAATCACATTCCGATTCATGATTCCCTTGCGGATTTCAAATATCAAACAGCCCTGAAGAGCGTCTGAGGAGCTAAAGGTAATCAACGCTTGAACAAGAGTGATGAATTTTTTTATCGCAAAAAAAGCTATAGACACTTGAATGGCATTTTGATAGCATAG
>Ga0209671_1006510_pt1 | contig 11995 bp, 10 predicted proteins | sample WorMetHERISLAND2_2_FD_187401 | JGI IMG/M metagenome (GOLD analysis project Ga0209671, IMG submission 187401) | Marine gutless worms symbiont microbial communities from Max Planck institute for Marine Microbiology, Germany - Olavius geniculatus... | ecosystem: Host-associated > Annelida >...
GCCCTATATAGCGTGGCAATGGGACAGATACCTCGTTCCACAGAACGTATTTCTAGTTAAATATGAAATGAAAAAAAAACAGATTATTGGTTAAACCTATCCATGCGGTTAACAGAAATATGTGAATAAATTAAATTAACAGCAGTATATCAAATGATTGATCTTATCAACTGTTTTTTTTATTTCCATCACAAAATTGCAACTAGTCCCTTTGCCACAGTGATCAAAAACAAAAAATCTTGCATTTGCAAATGCTATATGCTACAAATTAGACCGAGACGAGACCAAAATGTTGAACGCTGTCGGAGACAAGACCGAAGCGAGACGTGGGGACGTCTCGATACAATCTCGAGACCGAGACGTCGAGACTGATTCGCATCATCGGAAATCGCTTGATGTTGCCGCATCTGACGTGCGTGAGAAATGCAAACGCCATTACTTGCAGCTAACAGACGACTAACACCAAAGGACAAAAATACAAGATGTAAGACTACATGTGCAGAAGATGCTTCTGGTAGAAGGATAATGTAATATTTCACGCTCAAAAGTTAGTACGTTTCTGCAGACACGTTTCTGTCACGCTAATTAACCATCGTATAATCGTATAGCATTAGCTCATTTAACCATTTAGAACTGAAGGCACTGGTGGCGCACAACGCTTCCCAAATCCCTAAACATCTGGGGAGGGCAATTTCCCATTCCTCAATCTGCTCGATGTGTTTGCGGCGTCTCGTTCTCGGCTCCTTGCCACGCGCTGTAGACACTACTAAACAACATCGCATAACGTACAATAAGTTCATCTGCAGAATTTATACGTGCTCGATAATAGATTGTAATAAGGTAAAAACATCGTCACGGAGCAAAATACAGTCTTTAGCAGACTGTTGCTACTAGCATGAAATGTAATTAATTTAGTTACCGGTAAGGCGGTAAGTGCTAAGCTAAACGATCACACACACCATATAGCCATTATATCCGACAAATGACGGACCATCGAAGTAGCAGGGCATGAAATTGACGGACATGAAAATGCAAGATATGTTTCAAGCGGCTGATTAAGTTAACTTCGATTTAGCATTGATTTACAGTAGCTCTTTAATGACATTGGTATTTTTTAAAGTTGCGTTTTAAGAATCGAAAATACATTCAAATTATTGCATAATAATATACAACTTGCCTGGCTGATATGACTTGTATTCTACCGTTGTTTTAAAAAGAATTGCACACTGCATTGTAATAATAATCTATTTTTAAACAATTTAACTTATTTTTAATAATTTATTTAATTTATTTTCAAACAATTTTATGCCTGGACTCTTGGTCCGTCTATTTCATGTTCGGCATTTTCAGTCAACCCGTAACACTATATGTTTTATTTTACGTCATATATTTTGTAGGTATATACAGGGTGGGCCAAGAATGGCACCATTTTTGTATGCCTCATAACTTCGCCAAATATTAACCGATTTTGAAGATTTGTTCATTGTCAGAATTAGGAGACAATTTGCAATAAAACTGTCGCTACACATTTCACCACACCCTAAGTGTGTCACTACATTACCTTGTGAAATATCAGTGTCTTAAGAATAACAATTAAAAACAACACGAGTTTTGTAACAACACGTTGTAAGAAATTAACAACAGAAACAGCGTGTTTGTTGTTTCAGTTATTGTCTAAAAAATCACATCTCAAAGTTTTCACATCGAATTTTCAATGTGTCCGACTTGCTGCTGGATGACGCATCGAAGCCGGCGACGACACTGACCAATGGCGTGATCAGCCAAACGCTACGGCACTTTGCTCCACTCAGCGACAATGGCTTTCTTTAGCTGGCTGACTGTCGTGAATCGTCAACGTTGATAGGCCATCTGTTGAAGGGCATCCCGAACAGCATAATCGATCGGATTTAAGTCTGGGTTGTTCGTGGGCCACATGCCAGGCTCGATCAACGTTGATCACGCAACTGGTCAGTGGCGTCGCCGGCTTGATTGCGTCATCTGACATTTCATGAGGTAGTGTAGCGACACATTTGAGGTGTGGTGGGATCTATATGACAGTTTTATTACAAATTGTCTACTGATTCTGACAGTGAAAGAATTTTGAAAATCAGTTAATATTTGATGAAGTTATGAGGCGTACAATAAATGGTGCCGTTTTTTGGCCCACCCTGTAGGTGCACACAGGCAGTGCTGCTCAAAAACCTTCAGGCAGTAATGTATCTCTCTGTCTGCAGGACATAGTAAAATATTTGCATCAAACATTTGTTGCAAGTATTAATGATGTGTTCGGACTTAAAACTCTGTGTGCTTTCAAATGATTCACAGAATCACCGTTCCGTTCTTACATCATGAAAAAAACGTTTTTCACCAAACAGCTGCATGCCTCGGTTGAGGTCGTTCATAAACCGAATCATCTGCATTGCTTCGACATCTTTGTCTATCTGTTTACAAAGTTGTGAAAATGTTTAGAGCATCCACGACACCATGTGTTATTGTTATTCAGACTTTTAAAGATACAAGTACTTTAATATTGTTTGGATAGAACTGCTATTTTCGATTATTAGTTGTATTTAAAATCAATGTCAGATCGTTATATATGGTCAACTGTTTCGTGTTCGCAGTTGAAAATATAAAGACTTGACGTTTTACTTGTTAAACGTTTAAGGGGGCATTCAATCAGAAGGTGTAACATTACAACGTATAACAAGAAATTTGAGCTAATGCTCTCGAGACGCGCGGAAGCCTATAGCAGTTCCTATTCGCAAACTGTCAGTCTATATCTTCAGCCATTTCGTCGCACTACATTCTTAGAGTGTGCGCTGCAGCCGAAGATTGCAAAAATCGGTTAAAAATTCTTGTTTTGGAAATTCAGGATTTTTCAAAGTCATCGATGTTGATACGACTGAGAAGCTCGTCACTAGTGCTTGTTGTGATAGACAGCATGCCCATGCTTATCTGCAACCGTTTTCATGAAAGACTGGCCAACAACGGTAAAATAACTACTTTTTCGGGGGTAGCGCTCTTTGATGCCCTCGTGCGCAGGTTTCCTTGAACCTAGAAAATCGACACTAAGACTGTCGAAATCTATGTTCAATGCTAAAAATTTCGTATGCAGCTTCTCTATGTCTATCTCAACTGATTTTAGCGCAATTCGCTCTTGAGGTGTGTCTCGCAGCCCGAAGTCGTTAAAAATCCATAAAAACCCTTATTTTAGCATTTAAGGTCATCCAAGGTCATTGAATTCGGTGTCAATCGAGAGCCAGTGTACGACTTTCTATTAGTGACAATAGTAACGTAAACGCTATCTCGCACCGTTATTGAGGTACAACGACTTATTGGCTGAAAATTGCAAATTTTTCCCACCCTCTCTCATTTAGCGCCCTCGTTCGGAATGACTTCCTTCGAATTTATGGAAAAGCTTTACGGTTCCTGAAACTAGAGTTTTCTAGGTAGCCGACGGTAAAGATTTGGTGATTCTAGCTTGCACCGTTTTGTCTGATTCACCCGTGTGAAGGACAGACGGACGGACAGACAGACAGACAGACAGACATACAGACATACGGACAGAATTGCGATGACTAAGACGCGCTAAAGGCAGTAGCTGCTTTCGCGCGTAAAAACAAAAGTGTAAATACGAAGGTTGATGCGAAAACAATGTCAGGTTACTGTCGTATTACATGCAGTCACTCGCAGCAAAATCTAAGCGTCAATGTAATGCTAGATAATATAAGCGTATTTGCCAAACTATCACTGCCAACAAATGTTACAACTTTTGACCGAATAAGGGTGCTACTTGAAGCAATTACATCAGTATACAATTCCTTTTTTATCAGACATTATTTGCCTGTCTAGCCAGTGCGTGTGAAGCAGTACGAGCTGAATTCATTTCGATACTTTCAACGGGCTGCACTGACGTCTTTTTGCACGGAATCAGACTCAGTAGAACACGTTTGACCGGCTCAAACTTGACGGCGTATATGAAAGGGTTTGCGCAGATGTAGAGGTACGAGAAAAACATTACTGCGTAATAGCTGCCTTCCAGGACTGTGAGGCTTGGATTAATGGACAATAGTTGGGTGTAAACCTCCATCGGAAGGTAGCTGATGGCGAACAGTGCGCTGACAAGAATCATCGTCTTGATGACGTTGGTACCAGTTGATTGTGTCGCTACACTACCCTGTGATATGTTAATTTGTCTTCCGGTGTTGATGTTTTGATGACGTTGGTCTGCATCTGCTGTGACTGAGCCTGGCCGCTGGTTGATCCGTGGCTGGCCATCACGCGCGCCTGACGGCGAATGACGACTAGGATACGCCAGTAACAGAAGATGAAAAGAACGAGTACAATAATGTAAAAGGATACGAAAATCCAGATGCCGTAGGCCCTTTGATGCTCGCGACTTTTCCAAATCACATATGCGTAGCATACGCCATCTATCACAACGCTTGTGCTGAATGTCAGGGCGAATTCGCGGACGATTGAGAAAATCCATACAAACACCATAGCTGAGTACAACATCTTTCTACCCACATTTTTCTTGCTCCACGTAGGATAAACAACCTTCAGGTAACGATCGATAGTAAGAGCCATGAGGTTGGTCTTGGAGGCAACGGTTGCACACCAAATAAGATTCTCGCTCAGAATCAGCATACATAACCAGTATCCGCCCAAACCAGAAAGATAGATTTTGCAGAGCTTTAGTGAGTAAGTTATTACCAGAAAGAAACAGCACAAAAAATCAAGCACATTCTGGTGGAAAATTAGCACAAGTTTCTTATGCTGTTTTGAGGCAACCAAGCCGTACAGAATGAGCGCGTTGGCTGCCGTTCCCACAACTCCAATCATCACGACAGCGTACTGGAAATGAAGTGCGATACCACGTGATGTTGTCGTCATGGTAACACTAGCTGCTGTAGCCTGAGTGACGTCAGCAACCGTCTCCGTTGTCATGACAACCGACAGGTGCTCAATGCTGAATGATGTGCCGTTCATCTTGCTTCGTGTTCTACGCTGTAAATAGTTCGCAAAGCTTTAACGTTACTACCAGTAGTCTATACCAGTTGTCGCAAAACTCTTAGAGCAGTTTATCGTCGTTGCGTCGTAAAGTCGACTGCTTTCACACGCATGCAAATGTTTTAAACGTAGAAAACTAGCCTACAGGGTAAAATAAAACACAAAAAAAATGGACAGTGATTTTTAAAATGCTCTTGACTTTGCTTTACATGTAACTGTGTGTTCTTAGATTTAAATTTCCACGCGAAAACAAGCGAAACTAGCATTAATACCAAGACCAAAACTGAATATTTATAGCCAACGGCATGATTAATAAAACAAACTAATCTTAAAAAGGTATCAAACAAGACAACCAAGATTATGCTTTTGACGCATTACGAATGTACCGGTAATTATAAACTAGTCACTTTTAGACACCGGCCCATCTGTGATAGTCTTAGGCCTATCGTCACGATCTATGTAACAGCCCAAGCGTTAACAATTATTACGATAGTTGCATTTCGTCACTGTTATGCCGTGATGAAAAGCTTTCTTTTGTGTACGTTGCTGAAATTTTAGTGTCATAATGCCATTACATTCGCTGAGAGTTATACGACAAGGTAGGCCTATGTCTGTCTGCCTCCGAGATGTGATGACTCAAAAAGTTATAAACAAATTTCGATTAAACTTTTTGAATTGAGCAAGACCCAAAAAGGAAATTATTAGATTTTGGTGGCGAATTGGCGATCCGGATTTTTTTGTGAATTTATTTGTTATTCCGGATTAGGTAAGCCTACCAATAGAAGATAGGGCATACACTTCGCATTGTTCGCCAGGTGGCAGCACTATTCTTGGCGGAAATTTGAGATATGTGATCGCTTCCACGAATAACAGTAAACATTATTATGGGATTTATCTGTACAGGTGCCTTTCGCGTCTTGTCAGTTAGTGCAGAATTCCGTCATAATCGGTTTATCATAACCATGCTTTTTTCAGTAATCTAATCCTGCAAACAAACGGACAAGCAGATGGAGATAATAATAATCATCTCCTTTCTTTATTGCTTCAATAATTAAAGATAAGGTAAGCCTACACGATGCAGCATCAGACTAACTTACCGATATCTACGCAAGATTGTCGCTGATATGTATGAAGGTTTCTGGTGTCAACGCTTTGACCGTATGTTCCTCAGCAGCGACGATAGTCCATTCAACGAATGCATCAGCGTGTCTTATATACGCACGGGTACTTTATAGTGGTCGTTGTGGGCGCCGGCGAAGGCTAAAGAGAGATAGGTAGAAATATCACACCGCTGAATACGTCGATAACAGGCAAAGCGTCGCATGTACTATCGTAACAAAAATTAATAATGTTTTGTTATCACTCATGGTTATAGTACAGTAAAATAAAACAAGAAATTTGAGCTAATGCTCACGAGACGCGCGAAAGCCTATAGCATGCCCATGCTTATTTGCAACCGATTTCACGAACGATGCGACTGGCCAACATCGGAAAAATAGCGACTTTTACGCGGGTACCGTTCTTTGATGCCCTCGTGCGCAAGTTTCTTTGAACCTAAAAAATCGAGTCTTGGATTATTGAAATCTACGTTCAATGCTTGTTCATGTTTATCTCAATTGTTTTCGGCGCAATTCGCTTTTGAAATGTGTCTCGCAGTCCGAAATCGCCAAAAAATCTATAAAAACCCTTTATTTTGGCGTTTAAGGTCATTTAAGGTCATTGAATTCAACGCCAATTGAGAGCCAGTGCACGACTTCCTATAAGTGATTAATAGTCACCTAGGCCCTATCTCGCACCGTTACTGAGATACAGCGACTTATATGCCAAAAATCGCAAATTTTTTCCACCCCCTCTCACTCAGCGTCCTCGTTCGGGGTGACCCCCTTCGAATTTATGAAAAAGCTTTAGGTGCCTGAAACTAGATCTTTCAGGCAGCCGAAGGTAAAGATTTGGTGATCCTAGCTTGCACCGTTTTTGACTGATCCACCAGTGTGACAGACGGACGGACAGACGGACAGACAGAATTGCGATGGCTAAGACGCGCTGAAAGCAGTAGCTGCTTTCGCGCGTGAAAACTGTAGACGGCCGCCGTCGATATTTTTGTCGAAATGCTTTCACTGACACATTCAGCAAACGAAGAAACATCAGCAGTAAAATGTAAGACCTGTACGGGCGGCCTGATAATTTTTCAATAAAATAAAATTTCAAACGCCATTAAAGATAAATTATCAAAACGCCACTAAAACATATTCACTAATCGCATCGCAATTAAAACCAAAGCGCACAAAGAATGTACAACCTAATCGTTTCACTACCCTTATTACTGTTAATCTTCTGCGCTACTGTTCTGTGCGATGCAGGTAAAAATATGGTTTCAGAATCGACGAATGAAGCAGAAAAAGCGAGTTCGAGACAAAATGTCGACGGATGGGAGACTATCGGCGGTGGTGGCAGGTAGTCGACGTCAGTCAGCAATTAATATGACTGCAGGATCTGCTGCTGCAGCTGCCACGGGACTGTTACTGGGCGCGTCGCCTTACTGCAGCGTCGCACGTCATCCCATTCACGTTTCGCCCAACAGGCCTATTTTTGGCACGAAAGGAAACAATTCGACGAAAACTATAGCGTAGTCATTTTCGATCATACATCGTAACAAAAACCTTCACAGTTGCATATATTGTGATAGTTGAGTTGCCAGTTGTGTGGTGTTTCGGCATAGGCCTAACTTTCAAAATTCCGAAACTGCAAATTCAGTGGCGTAGCCGGAACAAATTCGGATTGAAATGAGTCGTGAAAGACGGCCACAGTATACGAATAACACGACTAGGTACAAGCTTCCCTGACTTATTTTGGGTATTTTAGAAAGTGTTGCGATCTCATCCAGCAGTGGCCGGGCCGAAGGTACAAATCAGTTTGAAAAATGTCTGTTGAAGCCACCAAGACCGTATACGCAGTTTGCAAAAGTCTGCTTATCGCTTACGGTTTTCGAGAATTCTTATTTCTACTTTATTTTATTGATATCGCGGGATTTAAAAGTCCGGTGAGTTTACACTGATTTTGTTCCATCCTACTATGAGCTATAGCTACGCTTCTATGCAGTCTGCAACACTGTAGGCCTACCCCCATAACATTTTTTCGTAGGCAGTACGTCTTGCCTACGTGTCCAGTTTGGTCGTGCCTACGTAGTGCGGAGGACGTCATTTTGCTCATACGGCCTACGTCGGCGGCACGTCTCATTTGGATGTCTTGTGGGGATGTCGCGCCGACGTTTGACGACGTCGCACGCACTTCCTCCACACGTCTTCACTGGACGTCGCCGCACGACTTTCGTTTATAATTAATGTTACTTGGCTTAAACTAATTTGTTTTACATGTATAATTGCTGTGACGTAATCCTTGTATAATACCGCAGCAGAGTGAAAAACGAACTTTTTGCCCGGTCTTACAGACGTGACTAAAAACGTCTCATTGCGCTGACTACTATTACGTGACTTCACTGTTTAAGCTTATTGTTACGTGTCCTTGTAGTCTTAGGACTTAACGCCACGCTAAAGTTTATTCGTCCTTCATCATCATTTAATTTGTATACAGGCCAGGTACTGTTACCATTGGATGTAGCCTAACACTTACTTAGAAACATTTTAATTTTGCAGTTAGGCCTAAAAATTTCTGTGCTTCCGGTTGCAGTCGGCAAAAAATAGGGATGGGCGGAAATGACCTGTCATAATATTGCACAACAACTTATAAAACAAATTGAAATTGAATATTACCTATTGGAACTAAAAAAATATACTTCAGCATAATAGACTAAATGCAAAGTTTTTAGTAAAACTTTGAAAACAAACTAAAAACTGCAATAAAAATTTTGAGGGTTCAGTAAAAATTTTAGGGACACGTTTCCAGGGACGGACGGCGACCGGAAGCGCAGGAATTTTTTTAGGACTTATGCACAATATGAATAGCTATTTGGCAGCACAAGTTGTAGGCCTATATCATCACAAAAACACACAAACTTGTCTATTATTATAGGCATGTGAAGAAGTTTGGGTCACAGATTTCTATTAAATCTTAGAACACGGATGCTGTAAGAAACCTCAAAAAGCTCTACTGCAGCGTGATATCAACTTAAAACAAATTGCATTAAGTCACAAGCCTAGGCCACCTATACATCGATCACCTGTCACTTGACCTCTGCAATCTACTGTTGTGAGTTAATATGTAATTAGACCGCACTGGGTTTTCGTCATAACTTAACAGTTCATGTTGGCAGACTTTCGAGTTTTATTTTATCTCTTGACACACTTTTCGGAAAAATTGCACTAAAGCTAATTAAATTTCCCACAGACAAGATGGCGTCTTTAATTAAAAAAATAAAATTTTATTGCAAACTTGTTGTTGAGTGTGTCAGTAAATTAGTTTTAAAATCGTTTAAAAACGTTTGACGATGTCAAGAAAATTAATTCACTGTAAGCTTACTAACAAAGCGACTGCACTGATATTAGGCCTAACTTCATTCCACGCGGATCTGTGTTATTTTGATTTGGTGTTATTACGAATGTACACGTAACTGTAGGCTTACTTTAGTTTTACATCAGCGTTTTACACTTTAGTTTGTACGTTGTCATAGCCTAAACTATCAGTGATGATTTGTAGGCAATGTTATTAGGTTATATGCTATTGTCGTAAGCTCTTCCGCTTTAAACCATAGTTTTAAGTGCCTACTGTGACATTTTGTGCATTATTAGCCTATCTATCTGCATACCGTTTGAGCACGAATGTTATTTTGATTAAATGCATTTATAAATTATTATTTTGTTGCGCAAACGTCACTGAAACAATGGAAAATGGCAACATGGTTGCGGTGTTCAGTCGTGGAGTCTCTATATACAGCAACTATTATTTGGGCCTTCGCTTAACACTTTCGAGAATGCTTTGAATCAGAAAGTGCGTGGGAACATAGTTAATAGCGGTTTCTTAAGCTTTTCAAGTTTTCTCCAAACAACATATGACAGCGTATGAAAAAGCGGCTTTGTAAATCAGGGCCACAAACCACGTTTACTAAGATTTTGTTTTAGCTCGTCATGTTATCAAACAACAGCGGTTATATTAAAATTTAATGGATGAAAAACGAGAAGAAAAGACTAAACTGAAAAAGAAAACTGAAAAAACTAGAATTCACTAACATTAAACATTAAAATCTGTCTAATTTTAATACGTAAAATAGACTTCAGCACCACTGTGCCAGCAAACTGTTAATATGTTACAGTGATGAAGTAAGTAAATTGCTATCGTCAAGAAATTGCACGACAAGCGCAGCACTATCGCTACTGTAGCCGCTACTTCCGCCGTTTCGACTCAGCTCTGAACTCATCGCCTTCAGCTGCTCCTCCAGCAGCTGGTTCCTGTCCGCTAGCTGGCGACAATACGCCTGTAAGCGAAGCTGGTACTCGACGACGACTCGCTTTTCGTCGGCCCATCTGCGTCTCTCGTCCGCGAATTCCTGTCGGCATTGTTCCAACTTCTCCTTAAGTTTCTCGACGTCGAATTCTTCCCCGGACGACTTCGGCCGATCCGCGCTGAAGACGTCGTTGTTGATGGCGTTCGAGCAGATATTTCCACGCTTGTCGCCGACCACGCCCGACGGATATGACGTCACAGTGTCGCAGTTAGCGACGCTGTTAAAGCAGGCGTCGACATTCTTGGCTGAAACGTCGGCGACGCCGCTGTCGAGTGTATTGGACAGAGGTCGTTGTATAGGTCCAACAACAACGACCGCGGCACTGTGAGGCCGCTCGCCTGGTGGTGATGACACTGGATCGTGGTTGAGGGACGGAGAGTGGAACGCTGATGACGCCGAGGAGACTGGAAGAGTGGAGAGATGGCGGCGTGACGCAGAAAAAAGCTCGGTCTCCAGGCGCTGACGTTCAGCCGCCCAGCGACGTCGCTCGTCGTCGAGTGATCGCAGCAGAGCTTTCTCGTTCAACTCGAGCGTCTGACGCAGTTCGCTGAGCTCGACATCGCGTTCTCTCACCGTCATCTCGAGCCGACGCTGATCGTCCGTCAAGTGATGTGATGCAGCCGGTGACCTCGCGGACAGATCGACGTCATCAACGTTGCTCGGACGGCAGGAGGACCTCAGACGACGTTCGAAGTGAAGGGGTGTCGACTTGCTGGTGGACAACCGGGGGTGACGCGACATCTTCGTGCTCGGCGTTCCATACAAAGCAGTCCCACCGCTCAGTTCACTCCCGCTGACTGATGTAGTTGTGATGCGCACTTCGTGCTCTGTTGATTTCTGTGCTGAGGACTCCCTTCGCGACAAGGCGCGGAATTCCAACTCTGGCGCCGCCGAATGCCGAACCAAACCCGACGATTCCCTGCCGTTGACTTTCGTTCTTAGCTACATGACATAAACAACGACAATTAGTTAGTCACACTCTGTCTCTCATTGACTTGACAGCATTTTAATAGCCACTCACGTTAAATTTTAGCGTCATAATTACAAGCAAACTACAATACTTCGATTTGTTATAACGTTGAAAACGGTGGTATCCGCGAGTAATTTCATAATTACCTGCGATCACTATCAGTGCGAAAATTACCTAAATGGCCAATCCTTTATTTAGCTATCTGGTGTCTACATGGTTTTGTTTTTACCCGCGAAAGCAGCTACTGCTTTCAGCGCGTCTTAGCCATCGCAATTCTGTCCGTCCGTCTGTCACACGAGTGGATCAGGCAAAAACGGTGCAAGCTAGGATCACCAAGTCTTCACCGTCGGCTGTCTGGAAGACTCTAGTTTCAGAAACCGTAATGCTTTTTCATAAATTCGAAGGGGGTCACTCTGAACGAAGGCGCTGAATGAGACGGGAGTGGGCAAAATTTGCGACTTTTGGCCAATAAGTCGCTGTATCTCAGTAACGGTGCGAGATAGGGCCTAGGTTACTATTAATCACTAATAGGAAGTCGTACACTGGGTTTCGAT
>Ga0209671_1006511_pt1 | contig 11995 bp, 8 predicted proteins | sample WorMetHERISLAND2_2_FD_187401 | JGI IMG/M metagenome (GOLD analysis project Ga0209671, IMG submission 187401) | Marine gutless worms symbiont microbial communities from Max Planck institute for Marine Microbiology, Germany - Olavius geniculatus... | ecosystem: Host-associated > Annelida >...
ATTGATGATCAATTTCTGCAAAATTTTACCAGTTGTAGCTGAAGAAATACTAATTAAAAATATTTAAACAAAATATGGCAGTTGATTAAATATTCTTTGCTAGTCGTGATGTAATGCTGACGTCATAATGTGTCGTGAATACAAGCTTGCTTGTATCAACTGGTGCTGTCAGTTGCTACCCTGCTTTGATGGTGAACTTAATCTGCTTCGCTAATGAAAAATGTTTATCGTGTCGGCACTGAGCAACATGAGGACATGAAATCAGGCATCTTACGATCCTAAAACGCAACCATTTAGCAAGCTCGGTGTGCTAGTGCTCTGTCTTGCTCGAACGTGCAAAAGTCTCGCACATAAATGCGATCGCTTTGCACATTTTTTGTAACTGCAACTGTAAAACTTCAAAAATTTGTCATCAATAAACCAGATTTTTCACTATCGGAGCAGAGTAGCAACTGACAGCACCAGTTGAGACTAGCAAGCTTGTACCCGTGACATATATGAAGTCAGTGTTACATCACGACCAACAAAGAATATTTAATCAACTCCATATTTTGTTGTAATATTTTGAATTAGTATTTCTTCAGCTGCAACTGGTAAAAATTTTGTGTAAATTGGTCATCGTTTGAGTGAACTATGAGAGAAAGAAAAGGGGTCCTTTTTATAAAACACCATGCAGATTGTACTAAGGTTATGTTATTCTAGTTGGGTACTGGTTAAAATGGCCAAGAGTGCCACAGATTGTCAGTGAATTGAGAGGGAATTTGATAGTGTCTGGAGAGTGGTCACACTGTGTTCGGTGACTGTTGATGTCAGTGCTTGCCACATTTGTTGGCTTTGATGTGTCCGCTTGAGAATGCGGGATCTTGCTTGGTGCTTCTGTGCTTTGAATGATGGTTTTTGATATGATAGAATATTATGCGAACTTCAGTAGCAGTTCTGATCCTGTTGGTATCACCAGCTGGTCGTTTGAGTTGATGGATGTCATGCTATAATGTTGAGCTATAATCACTGATTATAAATGGTGTTTTCATGTGTATAATGTGTGAGCTTAAGTGTATGTAGTTGTTTTTTTTTGAGAATGCTGACAAATATCATTTCATATGCTCTGGTATTACTGAATTCACTAGGAACTGCAGAAAAGACAACGTGTATTTTTTTGTGAATTCATTTATGTTAGATTATAGTAACTTGAGTTTCATATGTACTTCTGTGCAGCAGTCAGTGATTACTGGTGAGTGCAATCCCGGGATCTCGAATCCCGGCTGTTCTCACTAATCTCGAATCCTGGGATTGGCAACATCTCAATCCTGGGATTTCAGGATTACAAAAATTCGTTACAATTGTACTTTTTTGAGTGCCAACTGATACAAATAACAATTCTAGCCATCTAATGAATAAAATATATCGCATGCACACTAGAGTCCTTGCTGTGCGTTGTACTGTAATGTGTATTTTGTCAGTCATAGTCACTCCCAAACATCTTTTGTAACTAGGAGCCTACTACATTCTATGCTTGAAATAAGTCTGTTGGTGATAGTATATACCAAAATATCGACCAATCTGTAAGCCTAATCTCAAAAACAGAATCCTGGGATTACAGGTCATCATCATCATATATTCGTTTAATGTAAAGTTGACAAGCGCAACTTTTAACAACGCAGCCACAAGATACATAATAAATCTAAATCTAAACTAGAAATTTGGGGTTTCTTAATCTTGGATCCTGCGATTGAGAATTCAATCCCTGGGATTGCAGTCACTAGTGGTTACTGTTGGCTTATTTGTTGTGGTCAGGGTCTGGACTTTGTGAAGCAGTTAACGTCGATGCTGCGGAAACACTGTGAGATGTGCGCGCCAGCGCTGCTCGACAAGTTTGATAATATTATCAACGACGAAGATCTTCACGTTGGATTAATTGTCAACGAGCGCATCATCAACATTCCTCCACAGATATCTCCACCATCGTTTGATGCACTGAGGTATGCTTGTGAATTTAACAGTTGACCACACACCTCTATTTATTTAGCCCTTAGTCGTGCATCACTTTACACTGTGAGACCATGGATACAGGGCTGGGGCATCACGTGATGTGCCTGTCTGCCAATGTCTGGTTCAGTGTTTTTCAACCATTTTGCTGCCGCGGAACCCTACACAAACGTGAAGGTCACTCACAGAACCCCATGCAGTGATCCGTGAGTCCAGCGACAGACGCGAGGATGAAGCTATAGGGTGTCTTCGGACTCATTTCCCTAGCAGGGCACTGAGGGCAGAGCCGTCATGAGGACGACAAAGCAGACAAAGATGACCAATATGAAATTTTAACGCATTAGTAGGCAGCAGTATGTTGTTGTGTTTAAATAAACATGATGGGCGAGGCAGTCGTTGATGGCAGCTTAGCCCCACCGCCGACATAAAAAATTTATCACTTGGACGCCCTCGGAAAAGACAGGCCTACTTGTCTTTTTTAAAATTTTCTTTAGCTGAGTTTTTAAAACAAGAAATTTGAGTTAATGCTCACGAGATGTCTATTGCAGTTTCTGTTCGTAAACTGTCAGTCTATCTCCAGCCATTGTCACAATTCATTCTTGGAGTGTGCGCTGCAACGAAGATCACAAAAATTTATAAAAACCCCTCATTTTGAAAGTTTTGGGTTTCCCAAAGCCATCGATGTTGATACGACTGAGAAGCTCGTCACTAGTGCTTGTTGTGATAGGCAGCATGCCCATGCCTATCTGCAGCTGTTTTCATGAAAGACTGGCCAACAACAGTATAACAACGACTTTTGCTGGGGTACCGCTCTTTGATGCTCTCATGCCCTATTTCCTTGAACCTAGAAAATTGACACTTGGACCGTTGAAATCTACGTTCAATCCTGAAAATTTTGTACGCAGCTTGTCCATGTCTGTCTCGATTGGTTTCGGTGCAATTCACTCTTGAAATGTGTCTCACAGCCCGAAATCACCAAAAAATTTATAAAAACCCCTATTTTAGCGTTCAAGGTCATCCAAGGTCATTGAATTCGGTGGCAATCGAGAGCCAGTGTACGACTTCTTATTAGTGATTAATAGTAGCCTAGGCCCTATCTTGCACCATTATTGAGATACAGCGACTTATTGGCTAAAAATCGCAAATTTTTCCCACCCCCCTTTCATTTACGCCCACGTTCGAGGTGACCCCATTCGAATTTGCGGTTCCTGAAACTAGAGTCTTTCAGGCAGCCGACGGTAATGATTTGGCGATTTTAGCTTGCACCGTAGCTGCTTTCGTGCTTTCGCGCTTAAAAATTGAATTAACTAAATAAATAGCCGAACGATTTTGTAAACATAAGCCTAATCAATACGTTTTTTCTTTTCTTTTTCTTCATTTTCGATAATGCCTTCCGATAATGTCGTGCGTAGGAAGCTTACATTATAATATAGGCCTAAAATGTAAATAATAGTACTAACAGCAAAAATGATTCAACACATTAAGTCTATGCAAAAAAGATGCATATAAACGCAATTTCAAAAACAAGAAATCTGAGCTAATGCTGATGAGATGCGCGAGAGCCTATAGCAGTTCCTGTTCGCAGGTAATCTTGGTCTAACTCCGTCCATTTCGTCGGAATTCGCTCTTTAGCAGCCAAAAATCGCCAAAAAATAAAAAAAACTTATTGTTAGAGTTCAAGGTCAATCAAGGTCATCAATGTTGACAATCCTAAGAAGCCTGTCGATAGTGCTCGTTATGTTAAGCAGCATGTCTGTGCCTATCTGCAACCATTTTCACGTTAGACAAGCCAGCAGTGGATAAATAACCACTTTTTAAGAGGGAACCCCTATTCAACACCTGCGTGTGCAGGCCTCGTTGAACCTAGATGGTCCGGACTTAAATTGCTAAAATCTACATTCAATGCTGAAAATTTCATATGGAGGTTCTCTTGGTCTATCTCCAGCCATTTTGGTGCAATTCACTTTGAAGTGCATGTTGCAGCCCAAAATCGCAAAAAATTCACTAAAATCCCCTATTTTGGGGGTTTGAGGTCATTCAAGGTTATCGATGTTGACATTTCTAAGAAGCTCGTTGCCAGTGCTTCCAGTGCTTGTTATGATAAGCGGCATATCTGTGCCTATCTGCAACCATTTTCACATTAGAAGAGCCAATAACGGTGGAATAATGCTTTTTAAGGGGGGTGCCTCTTTTTCTCCCCCTCATTCGAGGGGACCTCTTTCACCCAGTGGCATGAAATTTTGTTCACACAATACTAGAGACTCTAAGCTGTCATGTGGTGAAAACCAGAAGTTTCTATCTCACCTGGGCTCCGATTGGTACCGGGTTGTGACAGACACCAAGACAGAATTACCATAGCTGTATGCTAGCTCTCACGTGTAAAAATTGGTGCTGAGTATTTCTACCATATTGTCTGGTGTGATTTTGCAATTTTACTGCCCAGCTGCAGAATTCTTGGCAGATGCTCGCGGAACCCTTGGGTTTCACGGAACCCTGGTTGAAAATCACTGGTCTGGTTGATGGTACTCATTGCACCACAGAGAGATGGACATTGAACAGGCCGAGTTGGCCTTGGTGGATGGTTAGATGCCATAATGGCTAATTGTCCCACAAAACTGTCTAATTGCTTGATCTACGAGGGTCATTCTCTAAATAAGTTTACAAAATGTCACTATTCTATTAGTTTTTAGAATAGAAAAATTTGAAATATACGTTTTGTAGAGAATTTAATACTGAACATACGTGGAAGTTTTTTTGATGATGACGTCGTTATTATGACGACATCTGCTAATAGAACACAGTGTATTTGTGTATTATTTTTCCCACCAGTAATGTATCATGACTTAAAAGTGACAAGAAGCACAAAAAGTAAAAAAATAAACTTAACAAGTTAATGTCACCTCATTAAATGCTAAACAGTAAACATTATTGCTTCATTTTTCAACTTATTGTCCAAGTTTGTTCAAACATTTGTCTCATTTGTCAGCAAACTTCTGAATGCCCGATGCAAAGAACGATTTTGGCTTATGTCGAAGCCACTAACGAGTGACTGATTGCACCTCGGTACGTTGATTTTCTGCCCATCTAGCATTTCCTTACCACGAACGTGTACTGTTCGCATTGTAAAACACTTGTCGCCACATACTGGATGCATTTCAAAGTGAATCTGATTTGCATTAAGTCTTTTTTGCCCACAAAACAAACCTAATAACACACTGTTCATTATGGGACAATTTCACTGGCAACGTTGCTTTATTTGATACTTGTCAATGACGTCATCGTAACAAAATTCGCATCTGGTACTCAGAATTAAATTTCCTACAAATCGTATATTTCGGGTTTTTACTATTTTAAGCATTAATGGAATGGCACCATTTTATAAACTTATTTATGGAATGACCCTCATACATAAAACATGCAGGTTCTGCTTTTTTATGTCACACCACAAGTGGCAAGATCTTTGGTAGTCAATTGTTGACAGTTTCCGTGTATCTGACGTTAAGTTGTATCGCTTGCAGTGCATGCAGTGGTAATAATTTACTCGTTTCAGCAAAGAGATGGAGAAAGCAAAAGCAAAGAAAATGAAGTACGATTTCAGCTATTATCTTCTCATCTCGAAAACCTATCGGCTCGGTGCGTTGCCGAAGAAAGGCAAGAAAAGGAACAAAAGTGCACAGCCTGGTATTCTGACATTCGTTAATGCAGAGGAAGAACTATTTTTCAAGGTGAGCTGTACAATCTGTCCGCAACATGGTGCTGTGTGTGCATTAGGAAAAAATCTATAGTACATAATTTTATTATTTCCGCTAACTGAACATATGTAGTGAACGAAGGAGATGATACGTTCACTCATTTTGTCATTCTGTCTTGAGGGGTGGGAGAAAAGGGGGTGGAAAGGAAACGGAGGGAACAAAATGGGGATGGGAAAGGGAGGAAGGGAGGCGAGGCCCCCCTAGTTCACATTTCTGGCTTCGCCACTGATTGAGTGAATGACTGATTGATGTATAATTTGGCAGGCTGCAGACCTGAGCTTCCAGTACTCGGTAAAGGAGGAACGTGACACAGGAGTCGATGGGCAGTGGGACCAACACTCCTCCGAACTTGAGCCAACTAGAACAATCAGCATTGTATCGGCCAACCGACTGCCAACCATCTTAGCCGAAATGTCTCAGCTCTACGCCGTTACCAATTCATAGAATCGCCCATTCAGAGCAGGGTTGCAAAAAACGTTTTTTTAAAAAACCCTGCTCGGTGGGTTGTTGCTTTACTGGTCTTTTGGCCAACCGACTGCCCACGATCTTAGCTGAAATGTCTCAACTCTACGCCACTGCCAGCTCATAGAATCACCCATCTAGGACAGGGTTGCAAAAAGCTTGTTTTTCTGCCCAAACTTGTTTTTTAAAACCCTAGCTCAGTGGGTTTTGGGTTTTGTTCAGTTTTGCATTTGTTGAGTGTTTTATGTTTTTGCAAAAATGTCCGACTTGATGGGTTTTGGGATTTGATTTTTACAGGTTTTCAGTTGGTTGATTCACATGAGCTTCTAGTTTCTCACAGCTGAAATATACCAATATTTGCAGGGCGACCACGTCCCTGCTCAACAGGCCCGTCGACAGGGGGAGATGGGGGTATGTTTCCCCAGGCCCTGCAACATTCGGGGGCCCTGCCATCGCTCAGATATATAAAATAGATCAGATTGCGCCGTTTAAAAAGAATTCAAAAATTTTCTCCCCAGAGGTGTCCGCAAGAATGTTTCCCTAAGCCCCGCTGTGGCTCTCAACGGGCCTGCTGTGAAATACCCTCAACTTTTCCCCTGATAGCTGTTCAGTTCTCTTCAGGATGTAAATTCCCGATTTTCACCAAAGGCAAGCTTTCACCCTGCTCATTTTATTTACCATCTTGAAGTATCTGCTGCTTCCCGGGATGTGGCCGGTGCAGTCCTGTTATTAGTTCTAAGATTTCAGTCTCGGTTGGTGGGTCTTGCATCTGAAGGCTACTAATTGAACTGCTAACGGATCCTACATCTGTGCATCGGTTTCATGAACGTATATTGTTTTGGTCTGGAATCGTTGGTCCTGTTTTCGTCGGTCTTTGTTTTCGGTGTCAAGATTTTAATCTCATCAACACCACAGCCTGTGTCTGTAGGCTATGTGGGACCTTGGTGATTGTTAAGGTGAGTACAGAGCGACGTAATTGAACTGAACTGAACTGACATGGTTTAGTTTTTGACGAACTGACCAATGGACAAGCAGTGATGCATTACAGAGGCACCATCTATGTTCTAACTGCATCAGTGACTACATGACTATGCGCACATAACGATGTGCACGTAGGCGTCATCCAATGACCAGTGGGCTGGCCCTGAATCCCTGATTGCCCATTGGTCAGTTCATCAAACACTGAACTGTATCAGTTCAGTTACTTACGTTGCTCTGTACACTTATACTTTTACTTTGCGTCGTTGTGGCCCATGACACTTGGTTTCCAATTCATATTATGACAATTTTCCTCACTGTGATGACTGTATGCCGTTTTCTTTCTCGATGTGTAAACGTGATGTGTGTGTATTATAATAACTTGGTTAGCTTACTGAACAGCGATTCTGTCTCCTATTATACTGCAGTCAGCCATTCAAACGTCGAGTCAGTATTGTTAATTTTTGGTACCTGTTATTCTGTTGTTTTTCACATGTCAGCAGATAAACGTTTACGCAGTGGAAGATAATTTTAATATAAAATAATACTGCAGATGTGTATAGTAAGATATGTAGCAGGTAAATTTCATGATATGAGCAGTCAGTAGTGAAACTGAAATTACTAAATACAACTACGTGCAGTTTGTAATACCGGTAGACAATGTTTTCATTTATGACAGACTAAAACAGACACATACACTTGTGATGCTGTTATATACCGACAAATTTTAAAGTTAATTGCGCCCTGGTGACTGCGCACGAAATTTCATTTCCTGACCTTTCTGATAAGGTAAGTTACCTGGTATGCATAAGTCATCTTTCCGGAAGCCAAGTACAGAACTAGGGAATCGAAATGGAATATTTTCTCTGAAATAAACTTCAACTCTGATATAAATATTGATTTACAGTTTCATGCAAGTTTCTTGACATTACTTGTATTTTATTTTCCTAATTTTTCCCGTATTTCCGAAACGTTGTCGCCCAGATAACACAGGCCCCACACCATCAGAGTGAAAGCGGATTACAGCATGTAAAAGCTGACAGACAGTAGGCAGATCTACTGTTAGCGAGAAACGTTGTCAAAACAAACAGCATGATACGGATTGCACAGAATAATGAACTTCGTAGTGGGCAGTGCTTAGGAGCGTGGTAGCACCATGGAGAACGTGACGTACAGAGGTGGAGTCAGATAGTCCCATGACACGACCTAAAACACAAGCAAGTTAACGCACGTACATAGCGACTGAATTGAACTGAAATGGCATGGTTTAGTTTTTAACGAACTGACCAATGGGCAAGCAGTAATGCGTTACGGTAGGCACTGTCTAACGGCGTCAGTGTATACGTGAATACGCCGAGGTACAGGTGTACGCGTCAACCAATGACCAATAGGTTCGCCGTGCTTGCCTATTTGTCAGTACGTTGAAAACTAAACTGTGCCAGTTCAGTTAAGTTACGTCGCTCTGTACGCGCCTCTACATAAACACACAGGGCAATGCAAACAGCTACGCGTGAAGTAGGCTACTTGGAAACCACTTTCACTGTTCTTTGTGCCCCTGCACAACAGTGAATAAAAACTCGTTAAAAGCTGGATCTAATGACCTCCAAATTAAAAAAGAACTCGACTTATTGCCATGGCAATGCTCGAGAGGCACGCAACGGCAGCTCATTCTGGATCCTTTTCTAGGTTACTGGGTCGTCATGTTGAGTACACCCAAAAGGCCAACTATAAAAGTGAAAGCAAAGAATGAAAGAACAAAACTGTGGCATTAGTAAAGGTAAAGTGGTGTATTATGCTCTTATTAGCAAACTCATCGCATAGCGTCACCTGCCATATGGGATCACACAGTGTTACCTGCCACTTGATACAGGTGAAGGCACCCCGCCTTAACCCCAAGCAGCCTGCAGCCGGAACTCGATTTACCTACCCCGCACGGATGGAAGCTGAGTTGACTTTGGTGTTGGTTATATGCCGAGTATGATTTAGACCTACTTGTCTGCATCCAAGTATGTTAGTCGGTAACCACTCGATATCGACCCGATCGGGAGTCGTGCGCACAACCTCTCGATCGTAAGTCCGACACCCTACTGTTACACCACCAAACCACGTGTTTTTGAGTGTTTTGATCAGGCGTGCGTGGCATTCAGTTTACCTCGCTGGTGTTGGAGTCCGCGTTCAGCATGAAGGTTTGGACCAGCACGCCCGAGTCGCTGAAGACGACGCGGCCACTGTCCGACCACTGGGTGTGGACGCTGATACGATATCGGACAACTCGCACCTGACGCAGCGAGAACACCTGCGACTCAGTCTCGTGTGCTGACATTACCGAGTTGACCGGTTTCAGCCTCTATATAACGTGACGTTTACACGCCCACACACGTGTATACACGGTACTTCATTAAAAAGGACCCCTTTTTGTTTTTTTTCACAAATCACTCAAATCAATTTGCACATTATTTTTACCAGTTGTAGCTGAAGAAATAGTAATTCAAAATATTTCAACAAAATATGGCAGTTGATTAAATATTCTTTGCTAGTCATGATGTAACGCTGACATCATAATGTGTCACGGGTACAAACAAGCTTGCTAGTCTCAACTGGTGCTGTTAGTTGTTACTCTGTTCTGATGGTGAAAAATCTGGTTCCTTCATGGCAAATTCTTATACAGTTGCAGCCACAAAAACATGCTAAGCAATCACATTTAGGCCTACGTGTCTGTGGGGATAGTTGGACTTTAACATGTTCGAGCAAGACAGTGCACTAGCACACCGAGCTTGCAAAATGGTGTTTTTGGATTGCGAGATGCCTGACTTCATGCCCCCATGTTGCTTAAAGTTGACACAATTAATATTCTTCATCAGTGAACCAGATTGAGTTTGCCATCGAAGCAGGGTATCAAATGACAGCACCAGTTGAGACTAGCAAACAATTGTACTCACGACACATTATGATGTCAGCGTTACGTCACGACTAGCAAAGAATATTTAATCAACTGCCAGATTTCGTTCCAATATTTCGAATAAGTATTTCTGCATCTACAACTGGTAAAAATTTTGTGTAAATTGATCATCGTTTGAGTGAATTATAAAAAAACAAAAAGGGGTCTTTTTATGAAACACCGTGTATATGTTTCAACATGCGAGTGTAAAGAGGCATGATCAATAGATAGGCCTGCACTGTAGCTCATGTTGAAACGTACTTCTTTCATGACTGTGATCGACGGTGAGTTCTGCCTGAGAACAGGTGCTCGGTGCTGTCAGAGGCTTCTATCCCACAGATCTAGAATCGAAATCGGGCTCAAATCCCTCACTTACCTTTCCTTCCACCATCTTTCCCGCCTTATTTTTTCTCTCCACTCTCATTCCCTATTTTTACCCTCTTCCTTTTTTCTTCGCTATCTTTTCCTTTCTCTTTCTTCCAGACCCGAGCCACTATTTCGGTCGTTACACTTGAGTGGAGCGAGATTATGGCCAGTTATAATTATAACACTCCAGACACTGCAGTGAGAGATAGGCAACAAAAGTAGGTCATGTGGTGATATAGTAGGCCTATGCGGCCATACGCCCGACCTTTGCCTTATGAGTTGGAAATTGGTGGCACATCTATGTGACCTAATATTCCTGCCCTATCAAACATTCACGCCAGTTGTGGTTTACCTGCACATTTTTTCAGAGTTGAGCCCGTATTGGACAGATAGAATAGCAATACTTGTAATACGGCCTTTTAGGACGGCCACGTCACCTATAAAACAGTTGCAAAAGTGTTTTATTTTACATGCAACCATGACCTAAGTTGGGAAGGGATAAGGTTTGGAGTTTATGTGACCAGGGTCTAGAAATTATCCCCACTGTTACTGCATTTGATTTTTGTAAGTGGTCAACTTTCCACAGTTTTTTTACAATAGACTGTCTACAGCATCCCTAAAGTTAACGTTGGAAAGCTATTTAAGCGTAGAACGTTTTTATGCCAGATGCCCCGATCCCCTCCTGCAGTGCTAATACAACATCACCGAAAGCACAAGGTCAGTGTAGGCTATAGAGGAGGGGGCAATTAACTTGAGACATCAAAAACGAGTCACAAAATTCCGACTACAAGACCTGAATGAAGAAGTTATATTTTCCCTCCTTCGTCGGATCTTGGCGGGCAGTCAGCAGGAACGGAAATCCAAACAACGAGACCGTTTGTGACTTCTCGGTCAAATCCTGTCACATGACAAAACTGATACAATAGCCAAGGTGCGGAGGTGCGGATGCATCAAATGAACAACGGACAATACTATAACATTTCTACTACCGGTGCTGCGTTTTGATTGCAGAAACACGCATTATGCGGTGTTGTACTTGCATTTCATGCCTTATTTGTACGGCGTTGGGCTTAAGGCGCGTACAGAGCGACGTGACTGAACTGAACTGACATGATTCAGTTTATGACGATCTGACCAATAGGGCAAGCAGTAATGCATTACAGTAGGTACCGTCTAACAGCGTCGTTGACCTACGTGACTACGCTCACGTGCGCGTGAACCAATGACCATCTGGCTCGTTCTGTTCGCCCATTGGCCAGTTCGTCAAAAACTAAATTGCGTCAGTTCAGTTCAGTTCAGTTTAGTTAGCTCGCTCTGTACGCGCCTTCAATGGTATCATCATGTTGACTTCAATCAAAGCAGGTGATTTATTCTAAGCCGTATTAGTAATTTCTCTCTCTCCTCTCCTCCTTCAATCTCAGGCAACATGTAACTTTTCCCACTCATAATCACAATCACATTCTTGACCTTGTTATTACCTCTTCGGACACTTCTCTTGCACCATCTCTCTCTG
>Ga0209671_1006514_pt1 | contig 11990 bp, 3 predicted proteins | sample WorMetHERISLAND2_2_FD_187401 | JGI IMG/M metagenome (GOLD analysis project Ga0209671, IMG submission 187401) | Marine gutless worms symbiont microbial communities from Max Planck institute for Marine Microbiology, Germany - Olavius geniculatus... | ecosystem: Host-associated > Annelida >...
TTATTATTCAGTAAGCCTAAGCATTCATGCAAGCACTTGATCGTTTTTAAAATGTCATATATCAAGCTAAAAATACAATTTAGCTTTAATCTTATACAATTTCGCTAGTTATTAAGTAGAAATTTACTGCAAAAAAGTGCAAATTACGAATACTGAAATAAAAAAAGCTATAAAAATTTGCTCCAGTCTTTGGCAGTTCTGTTATAAATATGTTTTTTTATGAATTTCTAAAATAGCACACCTGGCTGCATGGCTTGGTCGATGGTGAGCTCTGCGGAGTCCTGCGATAGCGTCGACCTCCAGTTGAGCTGCATCTTAAACTGTTCGCGGTCTTCAGAGTGGATCAGCTCCATCACACTCTGATGAACGATGTCCGACTGAAAACGACACCATGCAGCAGACAGTACGCGTGTCAGTTGAAACAAGAGTTGAAAAGTACTAAAACACCTTTATTCTGTGTTGCAGACAATGGCTAGTAAAAAGTGCATGCAGTAAAGTAATGGTAAAAAAGATTTTGCATGAGCTGTTCGTATCTCAGGCAGCTATGAGCATGGTGAAAACAAGAACCAGTTACTAGAGAAAGATCGCGTTTTGATAGGATGAAGTGCACAAGAGAAAACAATCAGTTAATTTGCAAATACACTAGCAAAACTAGCTAAAAAAAATTTTTTAAACTAAAAACAAACAAAAAAGCAGATGAAAAACGCAGAAAGCGCCGCAAAAGTATACTGAAAAAACCGGCAACAGTAGCTAACAATAATAGAAAAAAAGTCGTGCAATTATTCTGCTTTGAAACTAGTAATTTATTTTGTTTAGCTAATAAAGTTTCTGTATAATTTTCGAAGATTAATAAAGTTTAATAAATAGAACGCCATGTCGTATAACAGCGGTTTTACAGTCAATGACTTGGCATATGACATATTTATTATTATTTATTCACTGACAGATTGTGATTGACTGATAAGGAAGATGAAGACAGAGACCATATGCCAGGTAGCGCAACGAAAGTACCAAAGCTTATAGAGCGCGCGGGTGGTACAAGAATGAATGGAGCATGTTAGCAGATCAAGTCTGGCGTGTGGTTAGCTTTAAGCCGGGCCCTTGCCCTGGCTCCAGCCGTCTGTTGTCGCCGCCAACCTCTGCAGGCAGGCAGCCGACCGTCGGTCGACGGTCATCAAACATTCATGCGCGCCTGATTGCGTTTCTACATCAATTTCGGAAATTAATCCTGCGACGACGACGACGACGACGCGACTCAACTGTAAGGACAATAATTCGCGGTGAACGAGCGAATGATTAGCGCAGCGGCCCAGTCAGTGACTAGTGACTAAGTTAGACAGACAGACAGACAGACGGACGGACGGACGGACGTCGAGCGTGGCTCCACTTGGCGATTGCGCTTGGGAAACTGCCGCAGCAGCAGCAGCAGCAGGCAGCAAATTAATAAGTGTCGCTGCTGCTGCTGCATGCTGGCGTCGCTCCAACCGTGTCCTCCGCTCTCTGCACCGGCCCGTCGCCGAGAAATCGTATTAATTATGGATTCATCGTCAATATCGGTGCCAGACGACAGCCCGGATTGATCGTCGCCGCTCCTAATTCCATTCGCATATCAAATTGTGTGGACAGACGGCGTATACGCATTGAAATCAAGCGCTCAATCGCTCGCATCAACATGGTAGACAGCCGCTGCAGTTAACTCTTTGGTACGGTAGGTAGCAACCGTCGCCAGGCAGCTGTGGCATTTAGTACATACATCAACGTCAAAGGCAGACTCATTCATAGAACCAACTTGGACATTTTACTAGATTTTTATGGCATCAGCTGCAGATCGGTCTGGGCACCGATAGTGCCCAAACATCCAGCTCGCCCAGCGTTCTTGCATTCAGTGGCTTCGGTAGGAACACTGAGTCTGGTCAGACGGGCACCTCACCTTTAGCTGGCTAGTGAACTGTCGAATCTTACTTTTGCCTACTTGCTTACTTAATTCGTGCTGTCTTTAAGCGGTCAAAACGACTCTGCGACAGCAAATCATCATGTGAGTCGGTGAGACGTGCGTGCGTGTCTGCGACAGTTGAACGCCGCAGAAATTCGATCTTGTCCGCTCATTTGTCGACACTTGACTGACCGCTGCGTCTGCGACGTCCAGTCAGGCGCTGCAGTCAGAGGGACTGTCAGTGCGACGACTGAAACGGAGAGTAATCGAATGAGCGAGATATCGCATGGACACGATTCCCGACCGACATCTGCTATAGCGAGTTCCCGTCACTCATTCCACTAGCAGCAATGATCATCTCCACCTGATCCGCTGCGCTTAAAATAAATACCTGCCGCGAAGTGCAGGTGAATTTGTGCGATGTTTCGTAAATGTAGCTTGGAGTCCACACCTAAGCGACCAAAGAACCACCATCGAACCTTATTAGCAGTGCAAAGTGAGCATAGTTTGTCCGCTTTGACATTAGATTTTCGACGTTTATGAAAAGCTAGAAAACAAGGTTGTACATGTAGTTAATTTTATTTCGACACCAGCACAATAAACTTAATCACATAAAAGTGAACTAAAATTAAAATAAAAGCTAATATAGAACCACTTGTCAGAAAAAAAATATTTAACTAAATAATAATATCGATAAAATAACGACAATACTACGTAAAACCCAAGATTAATATTATACCGAATTTTGTCAAGCTGTGTGTGCGGCAAAAAAGGGACGACTAATGCGCAGACTCTAATGCAACAACTCTATCAAGCGTGCGACAGAATTCTCTTGACAAGCAGACGAAATCAGCAACATCATCAGCATTGCAGATCGATCTGAGCCGGTGCTAACCTCGGCGCACGAACATCGCATGATCGGGGTTCATTAGCGCCTAGTGCCACGGCGCGCTGCAACTATTAGGGCGCTTTCTCAATCTGCCGGTCTCACCTCAAGAAGGCAGCAATCCTGCGCTATTATCGCACGGCGCTCGCTCGTCGAGGATGCGCCAAAGTCGCCTCCCCGTCCGCACTGCAATAATTGCCAGCATCACGCGACTCGGCAGAGACAGCGAGAAAATAAGTAAACTTCAGCCGGCCAGCAGCAGACGCCGACCGACGCGCGTCTTATACCGAGTGTCTGCGACCCGAGAACTTGTCATCGCCGGAAATCCGCTCTGACGCGCATGCGCATTGCAACGATCGATCGATCGATCGCTGTTGTACGCCCCCGCGCTTGAATTTCGCAATTTTTCTAGTTCGACGTGATGCGCTGCAGGTGTCAAAATCCAAAGCTGCCGTCTAATGCTATCCTTTTTGCTTTGTATTCAACATCATTTTTTCACATCACTTGAGATTATTTCGATTTTATTTTGATTGCAGACCGGGCAATGTATGGCCGAATGCAGAGTGCGCTGCGGTATCATTGGCTCATGCCGATTAGCTGCCACTTTTAAGACTGTAAAGCAGTTCTGGTCACGGATCTGCCTCATGTAAGAAGCGCTATAGCAAGTACCGGTGTAGTGGAAAATTCGTCGCACCGGAAAATTATTCCCAAACGCAGCAGTACGGGTTAGGGTTAAGATTAAAAATAGGGTTAAATTTAGGGTTAGGGTAAGGGTTATGAGTAGGGTTAAGATTAGGGTTAGGATTAGGGCTAGGGTTAAGGTTAGGGTTAGCGTGAAGGTTAGCGTTAGTTACATTATGACAATATGGTGGTGGAAAGAATTTTTCAGATGCGACAAATTTCCCACAACACCGGACTTAACCTTTTTACCAGACACCACTAATTACTATGTTACACTTTATAAATGCATAATCTCATTAAGAAAACGAGAAACTGTATGCTGTACTTGCAACGCATGTTTTGCGACACAGATTTGTTTATTTACGTTTCCGTCGTGCTGTAAAGTAGGAGCAATAAATGATAATGCTGTGGATAAAAAGAAATTGTACCTGGTGAAATCCGAGGTATTGTTCGACCGTATTCGACGCGAAGAAAACTTCTCCGTCGCAAGTTACGATGAATAGAAAACCGTTTAGTGCCTGAAACCACAGCAAACGCCCGCGCTCTTCGGATAAATAAAAAATAGCAAAAATGAGCCAAAAAATACATAACATGAATGGTAAACAAATGAAAATGTTTTACGGAAAAGCGTCAGTAACAGGCAGCGAAGTACATACAATCCTGAAAAAGAAATCGAGATGCTTATAGAACTAAAATAGCCCCCTATCACTTGCTACGTTTCAAACTTAGCATGCAGTTTATATTATGTGTTTATTGGTGCAAACTTTGTATATATTTTATTAATAATCGCAGGAAATGTGTCCTGTCTCAAAGTAAACGCAGGGACAATTTGGACAAAGTATGTCTTACATATAACACACAAAAAAGTAAAGTAGAATGAATCATGCATGCTGAATAAATTGGTCAAAACCAGTTGGTCCAGCAGATAGTTTTTGTTTACAGAAAAATCGATGTCTGTCCGCCATTTTAAATGGCCGCCACGGTTAAGGACAGGGTTAAAAATAGGATTAGAAACAAAAGTTAGGTTAGGGTTAGGGTCAGTGTCAAAATGAGTCTAGCGTTTCGTCGTCTAAAACATGTTTTGGCTGCCCCTCGAAATGGCCGCCATTCGGAATGGCGGGTATAGGCGGACTCGAATCAAAAATACTCAGGTGTTCGTACATGTATAAATAACAACCTGTAGAACACTGTCGGAGTCGACGAGTCCGACGTCTGTGTAAAGATGATTGCCGTGGTGTATGCGATGGTGCAGCCGCTGCAACAGCTGACTGTCCGGCAAGTAGCGGCTGTCGTGAATCGCCGCTACAAACAGTTTGAAACATCGTCAAAATCGTCATCGACGTTACATAAGCACCGCTAAGACAAAACCACTTGCACAACTTGTCACAAAAAATACGCAGAAAGTTGCACAACGAGCTGCATATACACAGCAAGGTGAAAATCTTGTACGTTAAGTTCGTACAAATCGTATGCTGTAAAATGCGCTTTTCGCTTTGAAATGATGCGCGGGTGTCTGCGTCGTCACATGTCGGGATCTAAAGAAGAGAAGACAAATAAAAAAGAGAAAAAATGCAATTTCTGCTTTTTCGTTTTTTACCCCATTATATAAAATTAAAAACAGTGTTACCGGTATCATCATGCATACACGTCATTGTCACTGTTACAATATTACATGTAGCAACAAAAATTACGGTAAACAACGTAGCGTTGTTTCACATATAACACGCATTTGCAGTTGTCAAACAATGCAGGGGTAAGTCACGAAACCGTTTTGCAAAGACAGTTGTGCTCGTATATTCGAAATTTAGTACATAAAGATAGTACGTACAGCAAACAAATCAAAATGCACGATTTTTTTTTAAAAAACCTGCTTAAATAAGTGTTCAAATTTATCTGTTACATTTTCTCAAAATTAGTAGACACAATCAATCAGTTTATTTATTTATTTACTTAAGTCGTTTACTCTTTTTTGCTCCTCGCGTTGAAGCTGTCGTGTTTGTCTGATACGTAACGCCAACACGCTCAGGTAAACCGCCAAAACCGATCGAAACTTGCAATAGAACTCAGTTAGCAATTATAATTTATGGAGCTATGACTTGTGTTCTGAATGTGCTGTTGTATCTGTGATCATATTTCAATGCTATCATGCAGTAGACCCCGTACTGCAGCTGCCGGCGGGTCTCAAGATGTTTTGAGTCGGTCTCTGTCATCGAGTAATTCGAGTTCGAGTTCGTAGCTTGTCGTTTGAAGCACGACATCAACAAAAGCATCACGCACAGTCATCAGAATGTCGCTAGTCGTTACAACGTTCAATTCCGTTTCTCTAGTACCAGTAGTGACCGGTGGGTCGAACTATAATACACTAGCACGGTGGCTGGCCTACCGGTGTGAAACTGCTGCCGATTAATGAGCGAATGGCGTGGCGAAATGCCATAAAAATGCAGTCGATCGCAGCTGAAGAACGTTGGCTAGCCGCGGCCTATTGTCCTGCGACTTCCATACGGCCACTGCATCAGCCTCGCTAGGTCACACAGCCGAGTGGTACTACGATTCGCCTGTCATCTACGAGATTACACCTGTTCTTTTACTGTTTAATCTGTTGTTTACACCTGGGTTTAATTAATTTCACTTTTGCATGCATCGAAGTTACTCTAACTCACACCTTTCTTCTTCGGCAGATCTTATCGTTGACACAGTCTGACTGGAAACACCTGTCTTTTTGCACTGCTCTTGTAAAAATATCTGATAAGATATAGGCCTAGCTGCGACACTGCTTATTGTATATAGTAAAAAATACTCACATTTATTTTTTTCTAATAAGTTACATCTAGATAAAGCATATTTTGTTATGTATCAGCAATGGGCAGTGTGCAATTTGCTTCTCGCTAATTTTTAAATTTCAGGGCTAGTCGCATATTGCATCAGCTCTCGTAATATGCCTAAAGAAGTATTTACTTATCCACTGTATCTGTTTTCGTGTGAGTTTAGCTAAGCAATACTGATTTTGACAGTTTTCGGAGCTGTGAGATCATAAATTGTATGACAATAAATTTTCTGTTAAATTGCACGTATTAGTCTCATAATATGATCAATAACGTCTAAATCGTCTGTTTATGCAAAAATGTTCGTTTGGGGAGAGACAGTGGGGTCGAGAAGCACTTGATGTAAGCGACGACGTAAACAGAACGCGTCCTTCGAGCAACTTGAACTCACCTTCCACAGACTTAAGATTACATCTCAGCTGAGACAGCTGCAGCAGCAGCAGCCGCGTCTCATCTTATGCCAATTACTGTCATCCAACAAGCACCGCACCACCACCAGCAGCATCCTCAATTGTTTTCACTCTTCATCCACTCACACTCGTGTTCCAGCCTCTCATTCTACCCTCTCTGCACAGTCGTTGACACGCGTGCCGAACTGAGTCCAGCGTTTATTTGAAAAAAACTACCGTACGTGACGCAATACCGCTGTGCGAATAAAACGTAGAAGAGAAACAATAGCGCATCAAAAGTTATTTCACTTTTTACTTATTTATCAACTTACTTCATAGCGACAGGAACTCGATACGTTTTTGTAGCTTCACCGTTTAACTTTGGCAGAAACTGCTAGCGGTTTTTGACCACATGGATACATAACAATTTCTTTCAGATTGGCTTTTAAACATTATTTTAAAATGCTGTATAAATGAAATAGTATTTAATCCAGTAAGAGGCCTACGATTCTCTTATTGCCATATGCAATTTAATGAGTTCAATTTGGCTGAGCTAAATTTAGGCGTAGATAAATATTATATATAGTGGGGCAAAAAAGTAGCCGCCTAAAGTTTTTTGTTGTTTTCTCAACAGCCGTTTAAAATTTTAATCTAAAATTCCACACGATTATTTGCAGAAACGTCCTACATCTAACAGCCAAACAAAATGTGATTAAGTTGAAAAACGACGCAGTTATAAACTTTTTAACATGACTGCTTACTGATTGTTCAGCATTAAAAACGTTTAAGATAAAAATGCTATTTAATTTTCAAAAACCGGTTATCACGTTAATGCCGATGAAGTCATAGTGACGTTTTAATAAACAATAATTTATTTTGTTTAGAAATTATCATTAAATTATCGTTCCTTTACAGCAATCGCCGGCTGCACATCGGATTCATCTTCCAGCAGGACGGCGCGTCAGCACACACAGCGCGCAACGCCGCGCAGCGCACAGAACTGGCTGCGGGCCAGCTGTCCAGATTTCATCACAAAAAACCAATGGCCTCCAAATTTGCCAAATATAAACCTAGTTGACTATTACGTGTGGGTTGCAATGTTGGAGGCTTACCGCAAGCTTAAAACAAAGCCGAAAACAAGCGCCGAACTCAAGGAAACGCTTCAGGTTATTCGGGGCAACCTGCCATGGAGACCAATCGACAAGGCTGTAAAAGATTTCTCAAATAAAGCGACTGGAGGCTGGTGTTGTAGCTTGGAGCTGACGGTGGACACTTCGAACATTTTCAGTGACAATGGAATTCTGGCATCTGATCATCATTTAACTGTGCTGTTTCAACGATGTTATGAAATTGGTATTGTAGCCAGAACATTTTTGAATGCTGAAAAATCGGTAGGCGGTCATGTTAAAAGTCTGTAACTTTGTCGTTTTTCAACAGAATCACATTTTACTTGTCAGTTACATGTAGAACGTTTTTGTAAATAAATCTGTAAAATTTCAAATTAAAATTTCAAACGGTTGCTGAAAAAACAGCGAAAAACTTTAGGGGCTACTTTTTTGCCTCACCCTGTGGTGTGATATATCTTCGTCGTCTGCTGATGTCTTGAAAACATAAGAGTTATTATAAGAAATAAGCGAAAGAGACTTATTGTGCGGTAATGCGCAAAAAGCTGGTCAACTTTAACAGCGTTCTGTAAAATAACTTAGTAGCTGGATAGGAGTAGGCCTACTATAAATATTACGACGTCCTCTTTGGAGTGGATTCGATCAATAACAACATACATAGTGCATGAATGAGCCACCAAGCGACCGGGCGTTGCTAATTACAGTAATCGGCCGTCTCTAATTATACGGCAGCGCCTAGCTCGACGGTTAACCGATTGGTCCATGAACGAAGTGACGCGGCATAGTCCGGTGCGGGAATTAGAAAGCCCGAGACGAGACGAGTCGGCGCCGTCGAGACGGGAAACTGACTGCAGCAGAAGCAGGTGCCTAGCGGGCCGCAAAGACCGCCGGCGACGAATGACCACACACGACAGGCGGGCATTAGGCGCCACAGGCTGTCATCCGACCACCAGCGACCTACTAGTCCATCCATACTGTACGACGTCAGAAACGTCGCAGACTCCAACGGCGATCGTCCCAGGCTAAAAGCTAGTGTGTGTGTGTGATGGTTGGTTCCTGAAGATTTTTTGCAAACGTAGAAACAGCAAGTTTTTGCACGTCGGCGTTTGTTCAACCTCAATGCAAGTCGACATTATATTGAACCGTAAAATACAAACGAGTCATAGTACAGGTGACGCTGAGTGCCGAACGATGATTTTTGGTACACTTCCAGCATGATACCATGCAGTTTTTGTCTCTTGCACAATGACACGTTTGCATTTTACTGCATTGAGAAAGTTTCCGGCGATCTCCTGGACTTCGTAACTGGACTGTGGCTGGGTTTAGACATCGGGGAAAAAGACATACAAGGAAGTACAAAAAGTAGGTAAATAGAAGAAAGGAAAATAAGCAAAAATAGGAAAAGGAAAAGAGAAAAAGTGAGTCACCCCACAACAGTGACCTCTGGAAACCAGCGCCTATTTGTTGTACGTGGATTAGGTGTGTTTTCATTAGTGGTGGCGGTGATATGCTGGCGAGGACCGATTGGCGCTGACCGTCGCCACGGGCACAACTGTCACTACTCGCCCTGATTAGTCCGCTCGACGATTCACGATGATACGCTACATAGCTCCATCCACTGGACCAGCTTGTCAGCAGCACTACGCCAATTACTTGCACTACCGCTGCATCCACTCCTCTTAAGGCTAAGCTGCCAAATTGCACCAAAAACCTCTATTACGAAGACATTTGAGCAAAAAATGAGCCTAAGCTTCAGAACGTAAAAATACGTTTAGCATTGATGAGAAAACCAGCCAGTCGATTTCTGTGTTAACATTTTTTTTCACGACAGTCGCTTATCTTGCCTTATATAGAGTTCCATTTATGTTAATTTACTGACTTTTGTATTTAACTACAGTAATTAAAATAAACTGAATATAAACTTGAAACATGCAGTTTCAGTATTTGCAGTTTTTCAATGCAAAACTGTAGCATCTCCATTCGTAAGACTTTTACTTTATACAACTTTTTTTCAGTTTTAGCGCTGACGACCGTAATTAATCACGTCTGCAATTACTGAACGTATAGTGTGATTATGCGCACGTATTCATCCGCGGCAAATCACAGCGATCATTATATACACGACCGGTAATTATTTCTTAGTTTTCGCACTTTCGCTCGACATTATGATTGCGCACAACAAGCGATGCGCTTCATTAGCGCAGTCGATGAGTAGATGTAATTGAAATGCAGTGTATCAACAAAAGAACCAGCGTTGCATATACGGTCGAGTATAATCATCGATCGTTATTTGTGATCTGCAAACATCTCTGGGGCGATGCTATAGCTCGGACGCCGGCGAAATACACACAGGCGTTAGTTGGCGCTATTCACATGCGCTCAAACACACACTAGACGCTGGTTAGCGCGGACACCAATTACCGGCTCTGCACGGGTAGGTAGTAGGTATAGCAGCGACGACAGCGGTAGCACGGTGAATGTCAGGACTCGCGGTGCAGAAGGCGGCCGGCTGCTTGTCACGCAAGCTAGCGAGCGAACGCCGTGGACAAAAAGGAGCCGTGAGTCGCTGGGGGTGAGGAAGCGAGCGCGAAGACGGGAGAGATGTGACTAACTGGTGAGGCGCCGCTGTCGCAGCCAGCTTTGACGAGCGACTGCAGCGTTCTGTTCGGACGAGGAGCAGAGATCAGCTGTACCACGCCAGGAGCGCGCAGGCCGGCCGCGCAGAGCCACGAGGCGACAGAAGCAAGGGTGCGGTCGTATGTCGCCGTTGCCGACGACGGGTCATGCACGCACACGCAAGACTACGACGGACACAAGCGACACAGACGAAGACGTCGACGTATTGGAGTCTAGCAGAGACAGAGATTGAGAGACTGACGGACGGAGTCGCGTGACGTGTAGCAGGCTAGCAGCGCACCTGCGCCGAGCCTCGTTCGCGTACGTAATGACGCTAATGACGTCACTGTTACCTGCATGGCTTTCACATACATACGCCCATTGTCACTAGCCGCCGCAAACGACAGCGCCGACTTTCATAGGCCTACTGCTCGAGTTCCCACTTAGGCCTACTGAAAGTCAAAAATCGAACTAAAAGTCACATGGAGAACATGCGAGCGACGAAGCCGTCGAACTGCGCATGGTTCTTGAATGCAATGTTGTGTATATATGTAAGCAGTAGAAGGGGCAGGTTTCGTCCTAGAGGGGTTGAATGTGTGTAGGCGTTAAGCCCGAACACCCATGTGAGCATGCAGAACTGTCATAAAACGCATGAGGTATGGAAACATACTCGGATGAACATGTAAAACAAGACCCGAACGACTGTCGAACAGTGTATCGATCTTATCTCATATCGACCGCTGTATAATAGGCTTAACCTGTTACTATTTTACTTTCTTAGTTCATGAAAATGGAACAAGACCGACGACTTTCATTATTTCGCATTTTTTTCTGAATTCGGACTATGAGATTCCAGAGACAATAACCAAAAGTTACAATCCGTATAATCTCACCACTATTATATAACGAGAATAGTCTGCTAAGGATAGAGGATAAGCCAACCAACAGATAAGTACAGAGAGCAGTCTGACTGGCGCAGTTTTTATTCTTCAAGTGAAGTGGGTCGGCGGAGAAGTTGTGTGCAGTGGCCTCAGAGCTGTCAATTTGTGCGGTCTGGAAGCACTGCCGAGTGACGCAGTCGATGACGTCTTCTGCACTCGTCTTGCAGCAGCGCCGCAGACTTATATCAACCAATTAACAGCGTCACTCACTTCGCCCTGACAATAGTCACTATTTGTCGTTCTCTCATCCTTTCATCCGCCCACTCTCTCCCCCGCTTCTCATCATTATCACCCTGCAGCTGCTGCTGCTGCTGCTGCTGAAAGGTTGTCGTCATACTGCGTTCATCATTAAACGTTATAGCCTACTCGGCTTACGCCGCGCGCCGCGTCGTATAAATTTTGGGAATAAACAAGGGAGACAGCAAACTTGCAGGGATAAGAGCCTCCACGGTCCACGTATATATTTCGTTATAACGTGACAAAAATCGCTTTTGTTGTTCTAAAGTCTAAAAGTGTCTGAAAAAAATAAATTTGCACCTTTAACAAGTATAGTTCAAATTTAGTTTACAATGCAGTTTCGGGTATAGAAAAGTGCACT
>Ga0209671_1006515_pt1 | contig 11990 bp, 6 predicted proteins | sample WorMetHERISLAND2_2_FD_187401 | JGI IMG/M metagenome (GOLD analysis project Ga0209671, IMG submission 187401) | Marine gutless worms symbiont microbial communities from Max Planck institute for Marine Microbiology, Germany - Olavius geniculatus... | ecosystem: Host-associated > Annelida >...
GTTTAAAATATTATGTCCGTTAACGCTAAACTAACAAAACAATAGGCCTAGTTAGAATACATGCAAAAATCAATACGGTGCAGTTACTTCCAAGTCACGAAGCAGTGAGTCGGTGTCCAGTCTGACTCCAAGTCTTAAAAGATAAAGCGACCTGAGTCCAATTATTCAAGTCTATGGCCAGACTCGCGTGCTAAGTCACAGAGATGGCTGAACGACAATGTCATGCGATCAAATCGTTTGACATGAAACACGGGAAAAACGCCAGCAGTCGTTTCTTTGTCGGTTTTTCGTGTTTCGTGAGTTATCACAAAAAATTGAGCTAATGCTCACGGGACGCGCGAAACCCTATAGCAGTTCCTGTTCGCAAACTGTCAGTCTATCTCCAGCCATTTCGTCGCGACTTTTACGGGAATACCGCTTTTTGACGCCCTCGTGCGCAGGTTTCCTTGAACCTAGAAAATCGAGCTTTAGACCGTCAAAATCTACGTTCAATGCTGAAAATTTCATATGCAGCTTGTCCATGTTTATCTCAATTGGTTTCGGCGCAATTCGCTATTGCAATGTGTCTCGCAGCCCGAAATCGCCAAAAATTCATAAAACCCCCTATTTTGGCGTTTAAGGTCATTCAAGGGCATTGAATTAAGCGCCAATCGAGAGCCAGTGTACGACTTTCTATTAGTGATTAATAGTAACCTATAGGCCATATCTCGCACCGTTACTGAGATACAGCGACTTATTGGCCAAAAATCGCAAATTTTGCCCACTCCCTCTCATTTAGCGCCCTCGTTCGGAGTGACCCCCTTCGAATTTATGGAAAAGCTTCACGGTTCCTGAAACTAGAGTCTTCCATGCAGCCGACGGTAGAGATTTGGTGATCCTAGCTTGCACCGTTTTTGACTGATCCACCCCTGTGACGAACGGACGGACGGACGGACAGACAAACAGAATTGCGATGGCTAAGACGCGCTGAAAGCAGTAGCTGCTTTCACGCGTAAAAATGCTCTTGGGGTTCCGCTGGATAAAATTAATTTGAAACCCCTGTTGTGAGACCAGCGGCGTCGTGAAATACCGTAAAATGTAGAGAGACAACAGAAAGTTACAATTTTCTGACAAACAAACAGCCGCAAATTTCCGACAGAGAAAAATTACGAATGCTTGTAGTGTTAACTACGCCCTAAATTTTGGCAAAATGGTTGGGCGGGTTCGGCCCCAAATTTTTGTAGTTTTAGAGGAAAAAATATGTACACAAAATTTGCAACAGGTTACAATTTAGTGGAGAAAAGTTTGTTTTTTTTGTCCCTTGCCATGATGTTACCGAGTGCGACTAAAATAGCGAAATGTGGATTGAACAAATTGTCCTGACGTCGATTTCAAGTGTAAGCTAATCGCAGTGCTGCCGTCTGTTCTGCGCGGAGTCCTTTGCCTGCAACGTATCGGTATCACGCACCCGCGTGCACGCAACCTTTTCCGCAGAAATCAATCATTTCCTTCCCAAGTATTTTTGTGCTAATCACCGACGAATTAATATCCTGTGCGTTATAACAAAGCGCGTTTGCGTTTTACGTATGCGATAATAGTTTTCATTCATGAATGAACACCGTGTCCCGAAAATATCTTACAGTTTTTCTGTCTATAACGAATGTAAACGTATTTTATAGTTTTTGGCATGAATTATCTTGATAATACGTTTTACTAAACCATGCACAATCTGCTTTCGAAATTTACTACTTTATGCCGTTTTGTTGTATCCGAAGTTTAAAAAACTGACAATTTTCTGGATAGTAAGAAAAATAAATTTAAACAGGCGTTTATATTAACTGACAACCTTTTCGTTCTACGGGCGAGTCCACTCTGTTCCGAAAACGTCCACTCCTTTACTCGACAATTCAACCATAGATGTGATAAACGTTTACAACGTTTACAAAAAAAATCTTTGTAAACGCGTTTATTATTTTGTCAAAGTTTATCTCAATGAAAATCACATGAGGGAAACGAAGCAAAATTATGACAGCGACGAAGATAATTAGTGGACAGGACAACTCAACTTAGTTTTCACTTAGCTATAAGATTAAAGTGAGTGAATTCTGGGCACTTTTGTAAAACGGTTGTCACAGAACTGGAGTAAGACATTCTTTGAGAATGGAAAAAAACTTTTATTGGAATTTGGAATTATCCAAATAATAGGCCTAATATTCAAACTTACGCTCGGTGTATGTTTGCTTTTAGCTTACAGACATTTACAATCTTTTTCTTAATAAACGCGTTTATTAACGTTTATTATAATTTTTTTGACGTTCATCGCATCTATGAATTCAACCCTGCCCTCTCAGGCTGCCCGTGGGGGAAGTAAGGGGGCAATGTGGAGGCACGTACTTAAGGCCAAAGACTCAAACGCCGCGGTCGGGGTCCACGACCGTGCCACATAAAAGACGCCAGAAAGGTATGATAGACAAACGAACGGACAGACAAGCAAACAAACAAACAAACTTTCCGCGCATTATAGTAAGAATTTTGTTGATAGCACCAACATTATTTCGCACGTGTAACACTGATGTAATAGGAGATTGCTGCATTTATTTCAAATTTAAGTTACCTAACGAGATAATTCCCTGTAAATTTTAGAAATTTGTAAACAAACTTGAACTTCAACGCTGTACGTTAAGCTGTTAGAATACTCTTATAGTTAAGGTTATGTGTGTCTGTGATACGCTATATCCCAGTAACTGTTTTACGTATTTTTGTTTTGTTTTCTACCACATTGTGTTGGTGAATAAAGATTATCATTAAAAAGTAATGTGAACCGATTGTCTACCTTTCCCAATTAGTGACGCCACTCTACCGTCTGAACTAGTCCTTTGTCTGATGGAAACGTACCGGAAGCTTATCACGCAACTGTGTGCACGGAACTTGTCCGCAGAAATCAATCTCTTCTCCAGGTGCGTTCGTGCTAATCGCCAACAAATCAGTATCCGGTGTGTTTTTGACACAGAACTAACGACACGGTATCGGGAGTTACGCCGACACATCCTTTTCTGACAGAACTCAAGAAAAGAAAATTGCAATAATTCGGCCATGTAGTTCGAACTGACAATCTCTGTACGCATGCATATTCTGTATGACATCATTGTCGGGAGCAGACGTTGAAAAAGACCACGGTAACGTTATGCTAACGACCTATTGCAGATTGTTTTCAACAAAGCAAGGCGTTCTTGACGACGGACGCTCGTGTTTTACGCACAATAATAGTTTTTCTTATTTACGAATTTATATAACAAACATGCTAAATATACATCCAAATCATCACAACCAATGTTGAGTGCGTAAACGGTGGCGATGTTCGGTGTTTTTCTCATTGCTATTTTTAATCACCAAGACAACCAAGACAGTAACCAAAATTTGTGCTCTTTCTTTTTTCTCTAGTTCCCATTTTATTAATGTCCATTTTTTTCTCAAGTTTTTTCCTAAGTCATGACTTCTTCGCAAGTTTGTAGCACCACGTTCTCCTCCGTGACAGCCTAAACAGCAAACGGAGTCGACGGCTACAGCATTTTATTTTTTTATTGCACATTTTGTGAGTCCCATTAGCGTTATGGACCAGCTTCAAACTCCGCCCACGCGCCATCTAGCGAGTTCATCAGTCTGCAAGTTGTTGTACATCCTAATTATTCCAGAGCAGTATCTCGGCCTTAAACGCTGCTGTATCTGACTGTGTCATACAGTAGGCTTACCCGCACAGCCGGTATCTCTACCGCGGGACAAACAATGTGCATAGTTAGTTACCATAAAGAACACTTAACTGCTCCCACAGTGTGACAGTGCGTCTGTCACCAAGTCACTCACGACGGCCGTAAGGGCGTCTTGGAAGGAAATACGGGGAAATTGCCTTCATGTACCTTTGTATTTTAGTCGTCGGTAAAAACATTTTCGTGTCAAGAACAGTCTTTCAAAAATACCGAAGATACAAGATGCAAGGTTAAAATTGCCTATTTTAAAGAACCTAAAGGCAAAGTTAACATTTTAATAAACGATAATGTCTTCTGCCGGAAATGTGCAGCTGACTGCGGGAAAATTGCAACTTTCTGCGCACGTCTCTCCCTACTTTTATAACCCGCGACGTCCATGGGTTTGGCTGGTCACCGCTCGTTAGTTCGAGTATAACTGCCACTGTCCATTGCTTTATTACCGCTGTAGTTTACCATAATTGCTGTCTTGTCCGTCACTAGCACTCTACCTGCAGTCTGGTCTATATGGGAGTCCGTAGAATAGTCTACCAGTTGACTGCAGCCACTATCCGCGCATTCTTGCACATTCCATCGGGGACGCCGAAAATGCAGAAACAGAAAATGAGAGACTGGAACTTGCGGCACCAAGATGCAAACGTGGAAAGAAAATGCAGGACTGGAAAATGCGGTAAAAGGAGCAGTTGAGTCGGAAGTTGTGCTAATGCAACGGACTGAACTGCATTGTATGCTGCACCAAGACGTCAGTAACAGTGCTCGTTTTTAAAAGCAGTACTTTTTTTTGGTCGGCGTGTTGATGCTGGTATAGCTCGCATTTAACGGGCAACTGGTTTCACAGCCGTGGACCACCTACAGCAAAGGCTCGCCAGCTAAAACGGTCCATTGTGACACTCGAAACACAGAGGTCACCGTCAGTAGCAGAATGCAGTCGTTGTTGCTGCACAACTTCTTTGGCAGAAACGCATAGTTTTTGTAAATATTATTGCACATCTCCAAATTAAAGCCGCAATAGGGACGGCGGGTAAGAAAGTAAGTAACTAAATAAGTAAAGTGTAAATGTACATGTATATGGCGCATACTCAAAAATATCTTTATTGCGTTTAATACGTTTTGTCGTCAATATGTCGCAAAAATGTATGTCTTTAGCTGACGTTTGAAAGTGGCTGCTTTAAGCAGAAAACTTGATGCGATATATATGAAACGGTGCAATTAACAGGACTATTGCTCACTAATAGGATTTTGCCTGTATACATGCTTTCGAAATTTAACCCACGAATGATGTAACACGTTCACAGACAATCGCGTACAAATGATTGCTGCATCGCGCGGTGGTATCGCTGCGACAGCAGGGCTTTCTTCTTTTAAGTGTTTTAGAGTACACCGTCCATGGAGTATAATGCATTTCGTTAGCTTCGACGGTTACAGTTATTGTTACACGACTGGCGACGGCTTACACTTTTTAACGGCGAAGCTGACAGAAATTTACGGCTGTTTGCGACTTATGCCGTGGCTACACGCACCGATTTCCTCGGACGAGCTTTTTAAACCTCGGAAGACTTGGCGACGTCGGACAACACCTCGGACGAGGAAATCGGTGAGTGTAACCACGGCATTACGTGCGCTCTACGGCAGCTTAGGAGCTTGCGACTGTCCGTAATCAGCGAGGATTGTCGCAATGACAAAGTAAGAACAATTTAAGTCGGTAGCAAAGACAGTAAAATATCGACAGTAGCAAACGAAGTATGAAATTCTGCGGCGAGGAAAACAAGTTTAGAAGCGGGAGTGTGTAGTAGGACTTCAGCAATTTCTGACAGGAAAATTTACAGAGTGTTGCCACTGCTTTTTAGTTCATGTTTTGTAATTGTCAAAATATGGTCGTGCGTTTTTTGTCAAGATTTTATTATGTGTTCTACTGTAAGCATATGCGCTCAAAACGATTTTGACACATAAGACTATCGTATCACGTGGTGTCTAAAGAACGCTTCTGAGCAGTTTGATCTGGATAAAATTTACGCAAAGCAATTAGCCATCATCTCTGCAAATGCGTATTTATACGCATTGGCGTTTGCGGATTGTGTTTTCCATTTATTGCTCCATTCTTCTGCACGGCTATACGTCCGCTGTACTTGTCGGGACCTGTTAGACCGGATGGCTTCGATGGTCTGCAAGTGTGACCTAGAGAGTCTTAAGACATTTGGAAGCCAACAACGTGCCTTCGTGGACTGCACTCAGCCCCTGCCCGACAAAACGCTCTCAGAACGAAACCTCATTGTGACAAAAGTGGCCAACAAGACAGATAATTATGCCGCGCAAATTGGCACAGAATCACGCTAACGAACGGAAATAATTGGGGAAAAATGAAGCAATGTAAGAAGAAGTTATAGCCCACAGCGTTGTAATCCGACCACAAAAAATTAACATAACAGTCATCAAATAGTAGTTAAAAGAAAAGGTGAAAGGCTGTGTATACTCTTCGTGGAGACCCATCGTAGAGAGACGGAGTGTCACCTGCCACATTAAATCACGCACAGTGTTACCTACAACCCGACACAGGTAAACATGCCCCGCCTTAACCTTAGCCAAGCAGACCGGTTCTCGATCTACCTACCCCGGAGGGATGGAAGGCTGAGTTGACCTTAATGGTTGGTTATATACAATACAGACGCCTGTTTACTATGACTGTAACCACATGACAGCAGCCCGACCGGGATTCGAACCGACGACCTCTTGATCGCACATCCGACGTCCTAACCTTCACGCCACAAAGCCACCACCGCCGCCCGTCGAGGTGGGACTTTGTCTGCGGGCGAGGAGAAAAGTGGCCACTAAACATTGCACGTGTCTTAGCTAATGTACCGTTAGCGGCTGCGCTTTGAATCGGTTAATGAACGGGAAATGACACGAATGTTCAGCAGGCAGCTATCTGAGGCTTCAAAGTATGCTAGCCCCGAACGGACGCTTAGTCGCCGATCAAATATTAATGCCCCCTCTCAAAGTGCTTGATCTATGGCTGACGTAGATGGAGTATCTGTGACCGTAAATCACCTACGTATATACTTAAATTTATCTTACTCACAGTCGTATTTACTTTACGACGCCGCACTAACTTCACGTAGGCTATAGGTCTATTTTACACACTATTTTGTCACAACTTGAAATTCTCGTTAAATAGCTGCAAATTTCCGACAGAGGAGATTACGGGTGCACTGTGCCCTAGTTTCTGCGACTGCCTCAGGACATCATCTTCGTTCTGCTGCCAGTCATCAGTTTGTTGTCCCGTCTTACTGCTTGAGTTCGTTCTTTCTCTGTCGTCGGGTTGATGACATGGAACTCACGGCTGAGACATATGCCTGTTTATTCCATCACCGTCTTTAGACGATTACTTAAGACATTTTTCAGAGTACGGCGTGTGTACGCAACGCTTTAGGGGCTCTATTGACGTTGATTGGCTATATCGTTTACACGAGGCTTTCTCGCGTCTAGTTTCCTCCTTTAAATAAAGTGTAAATCATGTTTTTCTTCCTTCCTTACTTACTTACCGTCTCCACAAAACAGGGTTTAGTGGATCACAAAACAGTGAGAATAACGTGAGCTTTATCTTCACAGTTAAACCAGATTTCTGCAATATTTTGTCGTAGTTTATTGCAGTTGTCTTGCAATTTGTTATAGTATGCATTCCCTTTTTTTGCCTTAGAAGTAAACGTCATGAAATCCAGCTAGGGAGTCTTTGGGGCAGCGCTGTAATCTCCCCTAGCGGAGTCAAAAGAGCAGCCCCAGCCGAAATCGAACTGGGTGCATTTAACCTCCAAATATGACATCTGGTGGCAACAATTCTGATCATTTTTTTGAGAATCAACTGGCCAAATTTACCGGAGCATAACAATAAAGACACAGATAGTCTATGAGAGACATTCACTGTCGGCGGGTAATAATTGACTTTGCGCGGGTGACGAGGTTAAATTGTGCATTTCACCAGCTTCGTGCGAGTGACTTGACAGGCCTGTAGACTATAATACTCTCAGATAAACGAAGTCGACGGCAAGCGCGCATCCAAATGTTTTACTGCAGTTTTATATTGCACATGTGGGACTTCCGTTACACTCTCCCATTACGGTTCAATGCCTTGGTAATTATTTGGAACCAGTTTAGGGCTCTAGGTTATGGAACCTTTCAGTACAGTCAGTTATGAAACTTTTCTAGGAACTGTGCGCTGCGATAAAGTTCTAATAAAACAGCTAGACTGTATAGCGACCAGTAAACGCAAAAGACGGAATGACTTGTAAACTTATACCGGGTGGGCCAAAATTAATCGAGCCAATGTCAGATAATTGCGCATAACTATAAAACGTGTTAGCTAATTTAGGCAAAAAATATTTCAAAGCTTTAAATGTATTACTCCCTTTTTTCTATTGGTAACAGTCGTCAAGTTATTATCGCTCCACATCTATGTTATTGCCAGATTCAGTATAACTTTAGTAGTGTTGAAAAATTTATAAATATTGAACGAAAAATATTTAAACGGGCTGCTATGCAAGTTCTGCACTGTTTTTACGTTAAATTCCAAAACATTCGACATAATTATCACACGTCTTTCTATCAAGAACAGTCGCTAAATTATCATTTATCAACGCTAAAGCAGTATACATTTTTGGCCTACCCTGCAATTCTCATACTGGTACATGTAAACATGGGACAGGAAATGACGTGAATACCTAGGCATATACAAAAACAAACATAAAGCCCGGCCCTGTTTTAATGAATATATCAAATGACTGTAAGATGCAGGCAAGCGCAAAGATATTTTTTTTCGTTTAACGCCGCAAAAGAGCACTCAATGTCAGAAGTTATCACAAATATTCCAACTTTGCTCGGATGCACGATCATCAACTTTTACTGGCAGCTTTTGTCGCCACCGCTACAACGATTATGCAATGTATCCAGAAAAAGTGAATTCTAAATATCTTGAAATAACAACAATAGGCATGCATAAAATCAAATAAAAATTACACACACACACAACAATCAGCCATTCGTTTGTGCATGAACGCAAAATTTAACAAGCATCCGTCGTTCTGTTTTAAAAGATTATTTTTTAAGTGTTGTCGCAGATCTGCCTTTCCAACATGACTTGAAAGTAGTGTAAAACGAAGATCGCGGGCTAACCAAAATACTGAAAGTTTAAACAATACATACTGTGCTAGAAAAGTAGTGGCTAATGTTCTGAAAAAATAATTTATCTCTTGCTTCCATAAAACTTCTGATTTCAAAAGCGGCAGTGGTCGACGGCGCACTGCGCGTAGCTTACTATAAGCCTAGCCCACAACGAGAACGTTAATCGCGTTGTAGATTCTGAAAGAACGACTAACAGAAGAGTTTCGTCGCTTTGATCAGAACATTATTGACAGTGCAATGAATCTGTGTCGTGATCGACTGCCTAAATTTATCCGTGCGAAAAGGAGACACTGAACATCTAATTTGAACAGTTTGACTGTTTTTAACGACATTAACCATGTATGAAAGCTCTCAAGGTTGGCAGTGTTAATTGTGTTAAAATTTAAAAGTCGGCGTGTCCGAAGAGACAAAACACAGTCATTTTTTTGCAAAACTACGCTGTAGTGTTGAGAATAAAGATGCCATTTTATTTTATGTGTGTAAATTACCAATCAACACGATGCAGATTTTTTCTTGTTATTGCAAAATATTTAGGGTCTTATTTTTTCGGGACACAATATATTCAACAATAAAATTGGGATAAAATAAGAAAAAAGTTATGAGATTTTTTATCCCAAACAAACTCGATCTTACTTTTCGGGCCCCGAATCACTGTGCAAAATTTCATCAAAATCGAATCAAAATTGCGGCCGTAGGCCGTAAGACAAAATGACAGAAAAACGCAAGTGATTTTATAATCTGTCCCTTGCTGTGCTATAGCAATAGGACAGATAATTAACCATAACGTGGAAAATGACACCACTGACTGCATAATGCTCCGCTGGTCTTAGTTACCATAAAACAAATACAGAAAAAAAAGCTAACTGAATTTATTTCTGTGCAAAAACAGTCGTTAGCAGTTCCGTACTTCGCTTCTTGGTGTAAGCGTTACGTCTACAAAATCATTGGTTATGCAGTAAATGACGGACGTCGGGCAATTTTTTGCTATTTATGAAGTATGGTAGCTGTTTTGCATGGCTCCGCAGACAGAGGACGCAATTCGACTTAAGCGGCGCCAATAGTGCGATAAAACCAGAATATCTGTTCGCTGCGATGCTTTGCTTTCATAAAATCGCTGCTGTTTAAAAACACGTTTTGAATAGCGTATATATTATAAGTGTTATTAAAAGAATAAATCAATCTGTGAAAAATCTACATTTTTCACAAATTCAAACTTGTTCTAGATGATCACTTAAGCACATGAGTTTACACTGCCATCCGTTATAAATACGACTTTAACAAAAAGAATTGTATTGTTCAAGCTTTTTATAATATTAGGCTATATCTAGTTTACGTTGTAGATTATTTCACTGCTTTGCTGTGTTCACGTTATGTACTTGTTTCATTGTGTTACATTTTTGTGTGTTTATATATCTCGCGTTTTACTGCGAACATGTGCATGTAGCATTAGGCTCTATCATTAATATGTGTAACAAAGGGCTTACATACTTACTGACTTACTCAATCTGTAAGAAACCGCAGCAGTAGTAAGCGCGCGCTTACGGCGCCTATCGCGAGTCCTTGCTAATTTCTTCCGCAAACATACTGGCCCGAACTTCTGAAACTTCATCACTCCGATTTGTTTTGTACGAAAGGCCATGCAATTTGTTGCACGATTTGCTGTTTGTTGTTTGAGGTCTAGTTAATGTAGTTTGGGCAAAACTCAATGTTACCTCGATTTGTTGTTCACTTTGGAGTCAGCGCGAGTAACCTCACGAAACTTTTTACATAACGTGTTGTGAGGCAAGTATAAAAAATTTGTTCAACATTTGAGGGCGCACCCTTAAAATGTAAAACGGCAAAAACGTTCAAAATTTGGCGCGATTTCGGACACTTCAATTGTAAATATAGATCAAAATATCAGCGTATTCGTGACATTCTGTTAGCTAATGAAAAAAGTTGTACATCTCCATCGCACCTGTCGATGGCGATGGCCATGAAGGTGAAAACGCTTGCGGAGATCGTGCACGGAGCAATGAACTGAGCGAAGCGACAATAGCCGCGACCGAACGGCCAGTTGTTGTTGATCATATAGACAAAGTTGAACAGCGTGTTCAGAACAGAGATGAGCGCGTCGGCGACGGCCAAGTTTACCAGGAAATAGTTGATGACGGTACGCATGCGTTTGTGCGCAACGACCACCCAGATGACGATCGCATTGCCACCCACATAGATTGAGTGTCAGGTTTACAGATGCACGACGAGTCGTCAGTGTAACCCCATGCACTGGTGGAAATTGTCCTTACATTAGAAACGATTCAGAAGACAACACAAGCAGATCAGAGCCAGGAAGAAAAGCTGTTAGGTTGTCAGTAATGAAGGAGTTTACTCAAGTAATTCCTCCACTGAAGACCCTGTGTCTGTGGATCGTATCTACCGATATAACCCCATGCACTGATGAAAGAGACTGGCTGCATATCCGAAACGACTCAGTTGACACCAATCACCTCACGTAGGTCTCAGAGATAGATCAGAGTGGCCAGGGACGATCGCATTGCCGCCGGTAGCTACGACGACGATGAAGACAAACGCGACGACGTAGATCAGTTGGAACTGCCAACCGAGCGCGTACTGGGTCGTGTCGCACGCCGCCTGCTCCAACGTCACCGATGACGTGTTTCTAGTGGAACTTGAGACAATGCTGACGTCATCAGGTCACAGACTGCGTACTCTGTGACGTCACCTGTGACGACAGCGATGACGTGTTTTCGGCGGAAGTCGAGTTACAGCTGCTGTTGTTGCTATTAAAAGAGGCACACGGACATTCTTGAACCATGATGGCTGGATCGTCGGCGCAGGACGGCGTCAGGGAATCGGTGAGCTCAAATTTGACGTCGGATTCGTTGATGTAAACGATCGAGTGCGGCATTTTGATGACGTCTCAACGTCGTGTGGGTTCTGCTATACGTCGTGGGGGGGGGGGCGAACGCCGCGTTTTTCAATAGACTCAGACAACACTCAGCTTGCGCCGGTACTGTTTTCGCAACTCTCGGCTGCAGTCGTGCGTCACGCAGCAAACGACGGTGTGGTCTATGCGAT
>Ga0209671_1006516_pt1 | contig 11989 bp, 7 predicted proteins | sample WorMetHERISLAND2_2_FD_187401 | JGI IMG/M metagenome (GOLD analysis project Ga0209671, IMG submission 187401) | Marine gutless worms symbiont microbial communities from Max Planck institute for Marine Microbiology, Germany - Olavius geniculatus... | ecosystem: Host-associated > Annelida >...
TGGCTGTATCTCTCATCGTTTCCGAGATATGGCCAGTTTTCTATTGAATTTCTTACCCTGCCCCCAATTTGATAATGTCCCCCTTGAGCAAAATGGCTTAAATTTTGCATGTCGAGTTTCACACACATGGCTAATTATTTGTGTACGAACTTTTCTTTACGACCTACCCGTTAGCCAGGGTACATCCGTTACAGACGTACGTACAGACGACGGACGACAACCATGCCAATTGCTCGACCGTTACTCATTAAGTACGGTCGGCTAAAAACTAAGCCGAGATGTCTGCGTCGTCGTCTGTGACCTGAGCTGCTGCAGTTGATCTCATCCTCTGCCGCGGGGTCTCCACAGTCGTTCTCTCCATCACACAAATAGTCAAGTGGAATGGAGCGCAGATCGCCGTCCTCATCCGCAGCACTGCAGTTGTACCACCCCACGCACTCGACGCCGTCTGAAATAGCACAACGGCAGACAGCAGGCTGCCAGCAGCTTCTTAATCTTGAATCAAAATCAGTCGTAAGTTGCCCCCCCATTTTCGGGCCCAAGTCCCCCCTTTTAGGGCTCCGTTTTTTTCTGTTTCCCCTCCATCCGCCTTTTTCGTTGTCCTTATCTGCTTATACTCCTCTTTTTCTATGCTTTATCTCCCTTTCGCATTTCCTCCTTCCCTTCTTGTTGCCAAGTAAAATATGGGGGGAGTTTTGATCTATACCCTCAACAAACTTCCTATTTTCACTGAGCATAAGTTGTGCCCGCCATGTATAGGAATAGAAGCCCCTGAGCATTACAGCGGACAGGGAGTGCATAATATACACCCACACTGTGGGCAAATAAAACGTGGCACTTTATTTTTGTCCATATCTTCGCCAATTATTGATCGATTTTCATAATTCTTTCACTGGCACACTCTGCAGACAATTTGCATTAAAGAGATTACTATACCTCCCACCATACCGTAAATGCGTCTTTACACTACCTTGTAAAATATAAATGTACGAAAAACTAACACAATATTAACAAACGTTCACGTAAATGAAAAAAAATTTCAGACAGACATTGCGGTAAATAATCCAAATGACGCTAAACTGTGCTAAACTTACACAGTCTAGTGTCATACGGATCATTCGCCGCAATGTTGGTTTGAAGTGCTTTCTTTTAATTTTACCAAAATATTTGTTTGTTATCATCGTTATATATGCATATTTTATTTACATTTCACAAAGTACTGTAAAGACGCATTTACAGTATGGTAAGATATATAATAACCGTAGGCCTATTATTGCAAACTGTCCACGAGGTGTGCCAGTGAAAGAATTTTAAAAATCGGTCAATAACTGGCGAAGATATGGACAAAAGTAAAGTGCCACGTTTTTTTACTGACCCACCTTGTACATGTAAAACGAAAGCCTAGCGAGTGTCGTGGCAAGCGGAGAAAATTGTTGACAATTTTTTTCCTGTCGGAAAAAATGTTCGTTTAAGAATGTAACATTTTGGGTTAAAAACCTTTCGCTTTAGGAAAAATTTAGCGGCAAAATCAAAATTCAAACCACAATGTCGAAATGACCCTTCCCCCTCCCCCGCTTATTTTCTAATCCATCAATCCGCTGCAAAAACTAAAACAAAACAAAAGCTAAACTATCGTTGGTTAATGTTTCAAATGCCCGTGACAAACTGGCAAGAAAGACAAAATACGAATTCGAAAAAAATCGCGTGCAACGCCTTGGGGGTGAAAGCGATAAGTGCTAGTTACTCGTATCCTAATCCTAACAAAAACCGAAGCTTGTTCGCGTTACATAAATTTAACGTTTTAAGTGTTGAACTTGACAAGTTTTGCAAGTTTGATTCCTTCTTCGTAAATATGCGAAACGCAAGTCTACGTTCGCCTTGAAAAAGTGAACTTTAATGTTTAAGCCGTCGTATCTATTAGACCATCTCATGCATTTTAATGAGATATATAGAATATGTTGCGCGAACAACACTGTGATCTACAATGCTAACGTTTAATTCAATTTCATTCGACCATTGCTGAGATACAAAAGTTATTTTCTGCGTGTATTGTGTGTATATCCAGCATCTGGTGCCAAACGTATTAAACGAATCAATACGAATCAATAAATTTGAGCTGACGAAAATTGTTTTCTTGTCCGAAAATTTTCTTTCAAAAAAAGGAATCCGCGATATTTTTCTGTTTGTAAACGATAGTTGACTTGAAAGTACGTTTCGTTAGAGTCGGTTTTAGCTTTCGTACACACTTTTAGACTTTTTTCGCAAGTGTTTGCGTATTTTTAAATGCATTTCGTGCTTGCGTTATTAGAAGTTGCGTTTGTCAACTTTTTATTAAACAAATATATGTTGATGATAATGATGCAGAAAAAATAATCTTCAATTATTTCTCACGTTCTGTGGACGGCGAGCTGCTAGGACTCCTATCGGTCGTGGTCGGTTCGCCGCTAGATGGAGATGTTCTAGCGTTGATCTCGTCGTCTGGAACAGATGTCCAGGTCGGTACGGCGAACGTCGGCAAGACCTTGTGTGCGGATGACGTTCTAAAGGGCGGACTGCTGAAAGAAGACGTCAAAAATGATATCGTTGTTGTTGGGGATGAACTGGACACAGTAGAAGTCGACGTTGTCGTCGTTGCTGTTGTAGTTGTTTTTGTTGTCGTTGCTGACGATGATAATGGTAACGTTGACGACGTTGACGATGGCACTGTTTTTCTTTTTGTTGTTGCTGTAGTTGTCGTTGTCGTTGGTATTGGCGACAACGACGACAACGACGACGACGATGGCGATGGCGTTGTCGCTGTTGTCGTTGTTGTTTGTGGTAGTAACGAAGACGACAACGATGACGGTGATGTCTGTGTTGTTGTAGTTGCTTCAGCTGTCGTCGTTGTTGACGACGACGACGTTGATGATGATGGTAATGTTTTTGTTGTTGTTGTAATAGTAGTACTTGTTGTTGCTGTTGTTGTAGTTGTTGTTAATGTTGATGATAATGACGATGACGATGGTGTCGACTGCGTCGTAGTGGTCGTGAATTCGTGAACCGAACTCGATGTTCTCTTGACTGGTTTATCAAAACACAAAAGCAGGAAGTAAGTAAGTATGTACGTATGTAAATTGTCAGTTTATGTTTCTTTCTACTCCAAAATGCGCTTAGTAGCCTACATTTCGTGGTCAATATTTCGCAGAAACATGTCTTCAATTGGCGTTTGAAAATGTCGAAACTCAGTTCTGGGTCGCGCAGACCATGCTGGATTGAATTAGCAGCTTGTCTGTCACCATTTAAGTCCAAATTCAATATCGCGTCGCATCGCAGCGAATTCTAATTCTACGCTCCCGCAACAGAAAAGCGCCGACGACCGAAACTGTCCAATCGATAGCGCGGTACGACCAACTTCCGCTGAGTGGCAGAACGCAGATGTTGACGGCCAGTGACTTCTGCTGTTAGCGTGCAACTGTCCATCAAGTATCGTGGAGCAGTTCCATAGAGGCATCGATACATGAGTGCTGCGAACATGAATCTTAATCATACTCGTACATACTACTTCCAACGTACCGGTGGTAAATTTCTAGATGCACATTCGTCCAAGATTATTATTGCTCATCTTGTTCAGCATTTGAAATAAAAGAATTGTCCAGCAATCGGTTAATTTACATAGTCACGAGCAATAATAACTGCAGATAGGCCTGAAAGTAACGACAGCGGTTCACGTTTACCTACTCAACCTTGCTCGTGTGATCGCATCATAATTGTATAGCTACGGCTTTGTGGATACAGTGTTCATAGAATTACGAACTTTGCCAAAATATAAATAGTTTCTCAAAATATTCCTGCCCAATGCAGTCAAACGTGTAATAATAAGCTACAACATGCAATAATAAAATTATGAAAATACGTAAGTAAACAAATAGAACACGTACAGTAAAATAAAGAGCTTGTAGTAAAGACGTCTTCCAAAGAAAAATAAACCCCCAGAGAGGCCGGTAGCCTAAGTAGAGGTGAGAATTGATAAAGTGAGGTAAAGTAAAGACTGGAGCGGTCAAAAGAAAATAAATAAACAAGAAAGGTATTAAAACAGATAAAGACAAAAGAGAATAGATAAGACAAAGTAATGAAAGATAAGTAGAATGACGTATTAATTGGCTTACAGCAATATCGTTCATCATCGGCGTTTTTGCAGTCGACAATGTGGTCACATGTCCATGACGCAGGAATGCAGTAACCTTCCGGACAATGGAACTGCCTGGCACTGCACGCTGTAACAAAAATAGCACACAAGTAATAATCTGTCGATCCCATGGCGCTACATAAATACATTTTAACATTTTTAGCCGACGGTACTTAAGTAACGGTAGAGCTATTGGCATGGTTGTCGCCTGTCTGTCTGTCCGTCCGACTAACGAGTGTACCCTGGCTAACGGGTAGGTCGTATGGGAAAACGTTTTACGCAAATAATTTAGTTACGTGTGTAAAACTTGGGCAGCCGAAATTTCAGCGATCTACTCCAACATTTTTAAATTGGGGTAAATAAAGGGGGTAGAAAAAAATGTGCGTTTTCAACGGAAAACAGGCCATCTCGCACACGGTGAGAAATACGGCCAAAGTTACTACTAATCACTAATAAAAAGTGGCATACGCCGTCAGATTAGATGGAAATCATTGATATTGGATGATTTTGGAGGCCGTTACGCGGTATTGTGGCTAAACGGTGCGAAATAGAGTTTAGGTTGCTATTGATCACTTATAGGAAGTCGCATATTGACTTTCAAATGACATAAAAATCATCGACATTAAATGCCCTTGAAGGTCACTGACAAACAGTACGGTCGGCTATCATAAAGACAGCTGGCTTTCTGTCCTCTAAGATAACGTTGATAGAGAACAGGTGAGCGGACATAGGGGATCAGTTGACAGAGCCAGCCATCCAGTCAATGTAAGTTGCATTGTTAGCTTAATTTGGTTTGACCCATTATTTCTTGCCGGCGGATAACAACGTATTCACTGAGAAGAACACTGTTTTCGTCGGTTAGTGGCGTATGCCCTTTGTTGTTGTGATTTCATTTCACGTCGTAATCATTTTTAATTTTATATGTGAACGTAAAGAATAAAACCAGCCACGCAACTGTCTTTACAGTAGGAATACTTCTTTCCAGCATAATAATATTTCGCTGCAGCAACGAAACTGCAAATTACGTTAACCAAGAACTGACGAAATCCGAACACAGCATTAAAACGCGTACAAAGCCAACGAGGCGAAAAGAACTAGAATGAAACAAATTGCCAGTTCGTTCGTTTTGTAGTGTGTACACGCCTTTAGAGTATGTAAGCCTAGTTCAGCGACGGCCGCCTGATGACCGAAAAAAACGCCGCTGATTTTTTTTTGGTGAGAAACAGACGGGCGTCGTGTTATAGAGCTTTCGTGACACTTTTAACCGCGGCTTGCTATAGACCTCCACAATGGCGTCGAGAGCACAGTTTGACAGGATAAAATATTGCCACACTGAGTATGACGTAATATACACGGCACTTCTAGCTGTCATATCGACAATCAACGCCTACAGCCTATACACGACTCAAGGTCGTGCCATGCACAGCACGGTAATTATACATAAATGTGGCACAGCCTATAAAAGGGTGCCGCCCACTTTCTTATAGACTGTCATTTTAAATCTGTGGGGAACACAATGCAAGTAAGTATGTAGATTAAATGTCTTGTTTATTTTTTAGACCTTTGCTGTAGGCTACGTGATATAAATTACATGCAGTTACTTCTGACCTGATAGTGCATGGACTGTTCTTTTTTTATTTTTCTATATTTCAGCATTTGTTCCTTATTGTTCTCATTGCAGTTTTATTCTAAACAGTTTCACATTTTAGTTCTAGATCAAACCGGCAGCTCGACTGAGCTTGACTACTACGTAGCCTACGTGTTTCGGGCACCAAAGTAGGCCTATCTTCATATTGCTCATATGTTAGACTATCATACAGTCATCTAATACTTAGGCCCATATATGTTTAACAGTGTATTATGCGAGCGTAACGAGACATAATACACAGTAGACCGCGTTGAAACGTACCTATTTTATGACCTTGATCGACGGCATGTTTTTTCTGAGAATAGGTGGTGTACACAGACCCAAGCCACGTTTCGGTTGTCACGCGTGAGTGGAGTGGGATTATGGGCACTTATAACACTCCAGACAGTGTAGTGACAAATAGGCGACAAAAGTAGGTCATAAAATAAGAAGGATTCGATGTAAAAACCATCGATCACTTTGATGGTGACGACTGTTGAAGTTGCGACGCCGCCCTGGTTGAGTGCCTGGCATGTTTACGAAGTGACAGTCGTGACAACCTGCGGTAGGCTATGCCAGGGACGTAAGTCAGTATAACAACTCGAGGGTGGGAATACATCATGTAGGCGTGAGCGAGTGATGGATTTATACTATGCACGAGAGCCTCTGGCATAGGCGGCACCGTGCCGACATTGGCAAATTGACCTTAAAGTTCAGCTCACTACTCAACAGTGATGTATATTCCCTCATCTGATCGGCACCAGCAGACCAATGACAAAAGATCAAGTCATGGTTGTGGTTCTGGTCTAAGTTTTTAGAATTTTTACGCACGACAGCAAAATGCTTCGTGCGTCTTAGCCATCGTCTGTCTGTCCGTCCGTCCGTCCGTCCGTCACACTCGTGATCTGTATCAAAACGGTGCAAGCTAGGATCACGAAATCTTCACTGTGGGCTGCCCCAAGGTCTCTAGTTTTTCGCGACAAAATTTCGTGCCCCTCGGTGTGGGGGTTCCTCTCGAACGAGGGCTTCAAAAAAGGGTACCCCCTAAAAAGAAGTTATTTTGCCGTTATTGGCTCGTGTAGTGTGAAAACAGTTGCAGATAGGTACAGACATGCTGCCTATCATAACAAGCACTGATCACAGGCTTTTTAGATTTATCAACAGCGATGACCTTGAACGACCTAGAACCCCCCAAAAAGGATTTTCAGTAAATTTTTGGCAATTTCTGGATGCAGCGCACAATTTAACACTAAATTGCGACGAAATGGCTGGAGACACACCAACGCAACCTGCGTATGAAACTTTCAGCATTAAACGTAGATTTTAGCAGTCCAAGTCCCGACTCCCTAGGTTCAAGGAGGCCGACGCAGGCAGGCGTCAAAGACTTTTACCCGCCTAAAAGTGGTTATTTTACCCCCAATTATCTCGTGTAGCGTAAAAACGATTGCAGATAGGTACATACATGCTGCTTATTATAACAAGCAATAGTGACAAGCTTTATACTGCTGTGAACGTCGATGACCTTGAACCTTCAAAAATCAAGGTTTTTAGTGATTTTTTCTGTGATTTTCGGCTGTGGCACACATTTTAAGAGCGAATTGCGCCGAAATGGCTGGAAATGGACTTGGACAACCTGCGTATGACAATTTTAGCATAAAACGTACACATTTAAGAATCTAAGTTTCGATCTCTTAAATTCAATGAGTCTTTCGTGTGGAGGCCTTAAATTTAAGTACTCTTTCAAGATGCATTAATATCTTATTCTGTAATCCTACACTGATTGCCAAAGTGGCAGGACCGCTGCTATCGCGCGTCACCTGAGCTTTTCTCAAATTACTTGTAAGACTTTCTGGTAGCAATAACTATTAAGCTTAAATATTTCAACAGCAGTTAAATAGTTGTGGAGTAAGACAATAATTACCTTATACGAGTATGTTATTAGTTTATTACGGCCATCATCACATGTAACCCCAATGGACTCATAAATGGTCATAATGCCCACTAGTCACACATGCTCGTTCATTGGTCAGTTCGTCAAAAACTAAACCGTACGTGTCAGTTCAGTTCAGTTAAGTTACACGTCGCTCTGCACTCGCTTTTACAGTACAGCCTAATGCGACGCCGCCCTAGTTGCATGACATTTGCGGCTGGCATATTAAAGGTTAGCTCAACCAACTTTTTCTGGGCAATGCTTTGGACCCCACCAAGGCCTGCGAAGTTGAACGAACTCTCGGTCAAATCAAATGAGCGATTGATGTACAGGGTGGGCCAAAAATGGCACAAAATTTTATATGCCAATAACTTCATCAAATATTAATCGATTTTCAAAATTCTACCGCTGACAAAATCAGCAAAAAATTTGTAGTAACACTAACACTAAAGATCTCACCACACCTCATAGGTGTTGTTACACTACCTTGTGAAATATCAGACATCGCACTCAAGCCGGCGACGACAATGATCAATTGGATGATCAACGTTGATTGAGCCTGACATGTGGCTTCCAAACAGTCCGAATTTAAATCTTGTCAATTATGCTGTTTTTGATGGGGGGCTTTTTATAGATGGTTTATCAATGTTGACAATTCACGACAATTCTGGAGCACTGAGTGAGCAAACTGTCACAGCGTTTGTTTAATCGTGCCATTGGTCATTGGCGTCGCCGGCTTGAGTGCATCGTCCAACAGCAAGGCGGACACATTGAACATTTGATGAGAAAACTGTGAGATGTTACAGTTACCTTGGACGATAACTGAGGTAACAAACAGATTGTTCTGCTGTTAATTTTTTAGAATGTGTTGTTACAGATATTGCCTTGTTTTCAATCGTTGCTTTGAAGACACTGATATTTCACTAGGTAGTGAAATGACACACTTGAGGTGTGGTGAGATCTTTAGCGATATTGTTACTACAAATTTATTCCTGATTCCGGCAGTGAAAAAATTTTAAAATCGGTTAATATTTGATAAAGTTATTGGCGTATAAAAATTTTTGTGTTATTTTTTGGCCCACCCTGTAAACCTATGTGTGCTGGTGCTAGGAGTTCAGTACTTACGACTGCGTCGATGACGATGCATTGCGATTCTCAATCTTCTGAATGACAACAGCCGACCTACGTCAGCAACAACAATGACCGAAATAATTCGGTAAAACGCGAAATCGCCGATCGATGCTGCCACCTTTTTGCAATTAAAAGTTTTGGCTAGAGGTTTGACTCCAAAAGCTGCCCTTCGCCATGGGAGCATCTAACACAATGTGTCGTTAGACCTCACAAGCGCACTTGCCAAATAACATCTAAATCTGTCTATGAATAAACTCTTAGGTTGAAACGCAACCGTTTCGTTCCGATGAAGGGATCAGCGGTTGCTAAAACGTCAACAAAAACCATAAATATAGAGGTTGTATTTTGATGAATTTGTTAAACTTATTAAAGCATTTAAATCTGTTGAACAGTTTAAGCAGAGTGCACGAACGTGACAGACGACAGATAGACAGACAGACAGACCGCGCTACGTCAAATGTGTAGCTTTATAGGCGGAATGACTTGTGCTGCGAGAAGCGATTCCGTTCAACAACAGCAGCAGCCGGTATCAGAGATTACATAAATCGGTGATGGCGTGGTATAGTAGCCAACACGTTCTCTACGATCAACTTAGTTGCCACACGCCGGGCCCGATTAGTATCTGGATGGGTGACTATCTTGGGACCGGCAAACTATCTCGGTATGTGATCAACCACTCATGTAGACTCAGCCGCCCATCCCTTGGGGGTAGGTAAATCGAGTACCAGCCGGTCTTGGTTGGGGCTAAGACGGGCGCGATCACCCGTATCGAGTGGCAGCTCTAACACTGTGAGGTCATATGGCAGGTGACGCTCCCCAGCTTTGAGATGGGTTTCTTATGGTAGCCATAGACGGAACCTACCGTTATGAAAACTTACCCGGTTTTCGCATTTTGTATCTGTCGTTGCCGACGTGGTCGATTTCGCTGCACGGCAGCATGCAAGTGCAGACGATTACCACGGACATCCATCTGCATTGCTGCGCCCACATTCTGAACTGATAATATTAACTTGTCAGTGTCGTCACACGAAACTATATAGCCTATACGTTCTGCCTATAGACCTAGATCTATATTTTCGCTGCTTTGCGGTCAATACACAAGACAGCGAATAGAAGGCGTACGATACACGATGCCTTGGCCTCGACGGTTACGCTCCAACAGTTAGCTGCTATTTAACCACCAACAATAGTAGCAGCTGCACCGCGACAATTATTCTAACGTAACATGGCGCAATCATTTACAAGCGCGCAGCTGGGATTCCTGCAATTTTTCGAAGCCTATGCGTAGCTAGGCTATCAAAATTATATACTATGCCGAAATGTCATCAAAAAACATCTAAATTTCATTCTCGTGCTCGGATTTTTAATAACAAAGCCACTAAAGCCAGGACCACGCCTAAACATTTCGGTATGTCAATTATGTCAATCGCATGTTGAGAATTGAGACGTCACACCAAACAACAGATCGAAACGCATGCAGCAGGCACCCGAGCTACTATATCTGCCGTAGGCCCAATTTCAATGCAATCTATACTCTAAAGGCTGTTTTTGCCCGCTTTATAAGCTAGTTTGTCATTTTGGCACACCGTTAGGTCGTATGTCTGTCTGTAACAAATGTATTGTGGCTAAACTGTACGCCGCAGTGGGTCGACGACAGCACCGTTGGATAGGGTCTAGAGCGATGACGAGTTCCTATACTATAGACTGCCAATAACCATGTTTCCTGCAGCCGTTTGAACGCAATGTTGAATCCAAAGTTGATGCTCGTGCTTGATGCCTGCAGTCATCATCAGCGTGCACTAAATTACCGTATCATATATATCCCAGCATTGTTTGTAGCGTTCGATACAGCAACGTCACCATAACGTGTATGGGACTGTAGTTACTCTGGGAAATCGCTTTTTTCCATCTCCGAAAGTCGGCCGCTGGCCTTCGGATATAGGCGGTACGTTCGGCCTATCCTAGCGGCATCTGGGCTTTTTGTTATTTTCCCGTCTTGTCAGAAATGATTCTTGTCGCCAAAAAATATCTAAATACTAAATTTCGGAAACACACTTCAAACGGCGACCGAACTATAGCCTAATGCTATTGCAATCTGAACAAGGCCAATCTATAAACAACGATTTCTTTCAGGCTGTCGCTAGTAACCATGTGTCAATCTGCAGCGGTTTGGCCGCAATTTTGGATGAAATGCTTAAAGCTAAAAAGTGGCATACGCCCTGTCAGATTAGATAAAAAATCATTGAACTTTGATGACCTTGAAGCCCGTTTCGCGCTTCTGCGGCTGAACGGTGCGAGATATGGCCTAGGTTGCTATTGATCGCTAATAGAAAGTTGCATATTGGCTTTCAAACGACATGAAAAACGACAACCCTAGATGACCTTGAAGGGTCATAACGCACTATGGTATGCCAATCGTGCGGTATTGTGGCTAAACGATAAGTCTTAGGGGGTCGGCAATGGCACCATCGGATAGGACGCCGGGAGTGGACTTCCAATGGGCTATCAATAGTAGGCCCAACCATGTCTCCATCTGCAGCGGTTTGGTTGCAATTTTCAATTAAATGTTTTGAGCTATAAGTAGCCGTTTCTCGTAAATAGTGAGAGATAGAGCCAAGGTTATTAATTATCAGTAATACGAAGTGGCATACGCCCTTTCAAATCTGATGAAAATCATTGACCTTGGATGACTTTGAAGGTCACTGACAACCATTACGGTCGGCTATCCTAGAGACATCTGGGCTTCTTGTTTCAGCATGCTGTTGTATTTAGTTTGACGGAAAGGAGACTCGTTATGTCGCTGCTTACACAAAACTGCCACGTGCCCAGAAGCGTTTTTACAAACACACAGCGCGCAGAGCAGGAAAATGACTGCGGGCCAACTGTTCAGACTTCACCAGAAAAAAACCAATGGCCTCTAAATTCGCCGAATGCAAACTCGGTAGACTATCACGTGTGGTGTGCAATGTTGGAGCTTACCGCAAGCTTAAAACAAAGCCAAAAACAATCCCGGAACTCAAGGAATCGCTTCAGGTTATCTGGAGCAACCTACCACAAGGACCGATCGACAAGACTGTGAAAGACTTCTCAAATTAAGCGACTGAAGGCTTGTGTTGGAGCTTGGAGCTGTCGGTGG
>Ga0209671_1006517_pt1 | contig 11988 bp, 7 predicted proteins | sample WorMetHERISLAND2_2_FD_187401 | JGI IMG/M metagenome (GOLD analysis project Ga0209671, IMG submission 187401) | Marine gutless worms symbiont microbial communities from Max Planck institute for Marine Microbiology, Germany - Olavius geniculatus... | ecosystem: Host-associated > Annelida >...
GGGGGGAAGGGCGGAGGTGCGGCCCCCCTTGAACCCTTATGCATAAGTAAACACTTTATATGCTCTGCCGTACTGCTAATTAAAAAGTTCGTGTATCAGGAAAATTATTAGAATTATTGCCACCAAATGTCGTGTGTCCGGTCAGGTTTGTAGGTGTCGGTAAAATGTTTGTTTTAAGACAAAAAATGCACAAAAAAATTTGATTTTGGCTGGGGCTCCGCCCCAGACCCCACTGGGGGAGCTCACAGCAGCGCTCCCCCAGGCCCCTTAGCTAGATTCAAGGGGTCCTGCTTCTAAGGGAAGGGGAAAAGAAAAGGAAAGAAGGAGAGGGAAAGAGAGGAAAAAGAAAAAGGAGGACGGGGAGGGACAAGGGGAAAATTCCGCCGCTTCCATCTCCTTGCAGTAATAAAACGAAAATGCAATAAAAACCAGAATCCGGGTAGTCAAGTTTGAGCGCAAACGATCGAGATTGCAATGATGCTGGCTGTTTGTGCAATTAAATTATGAACTAAGTTTTTTTTATAAACTTTTCCAAACTTCATGATTGATATAGGCCCTATGGCTTACGCTATTATTCGACGCAAATAGGTTCTATTGCTATGCGCTAACTTAGTTCGTTTAACGATTTGCGACATTTTTCGAACGTTATTGGCAAACGTTTAGAAAATGGTAGCAGAACGTTTCCTGAACGTTACCGATGGACGTTTAGAGAACGTTTACCGGAAACTACAAATATACGTCATCAGAGTAACGACCAGCGAACGTTACTGGCGAATGTCCTAGTAACGTTTTTTAAAAGTTTATCTCATAAACTTTTTATAACGTTTTCCACGCGTTTTGATTTTTGAATAACAAAATGTAGTTTCACAGATTCAACGCAGGTTTCCCCTGTAGTGCTAGAGTGCTCTGATTTAGTTCAGTGAACGTTTTTGCGAACATTCTCTGAACGTAATTGGCAAACGTTTAAAAAACGTTATAAAAACATTTTTAAACGCTACCGACGAACGTTTCAAGAACGTTTAGCAAGATCCACACATGTACATTATCAGAACGTTCGCTAGTCACGTCCTGTGGACGTTACTGGCGAATGTTCTGGCAACGTTTTCCGAACGTCTGGCTTACGAACCTTTAGTAGACGTTTTTCAAGCGTATAGATTTATGATTTAAGTTATTATTTGACGTAGGTTCTAATGCCGCTGCTTTGATTTAGATTTGTGCTTCAATAGTCGAATGGCATGCAATATTAAGGGAATTGAAAATTACAGATATTGGAGATATTGGAGATATACAATTTAACTCACATGCAGCTCGAATGAACTGTAACTCAGCATGGATGTTTCAAGTAGTTGGCACGACACGCTTATCGAAAGTTATTATTGATCTGACAATTTTATATTTTTATGTAGCGGCGTGCAGTTAAACATTTGCACCAATTTATAACGTACCAAAAAATTCGTTTATGAACGTCTCGGGAACGTTGTAAAAGCACGCACTTCAACATTCTCAGTACGTTTCCGCGGACGTTCTATAAACGTCCACAGCGAACGTTTACTTACAACGTTATGGAGGGAAGCTAATTTAACGAATAGCTAATCGGTTGCTGGTATTGTAGGAAAAGTACTCTCAAAGGTCGTTTGGTGCTGGAGGTTTGGTATAGCGGGGCGTCCTGGCCAGCAGAATGTCAGTTACTTATAAAAAAACTGTAAACATTGGGTTTTTCATAGCTGTCTGAGCTTTGCTAAGATAAAGGTCATGGCTAAACTTGGTTCCTGGGTGGTAGCTTGGGGAAAAATTGAATATTAAGTAGCAGTAGGTTAAGGCTACGGACGGCATCGTCGTAGCTCCTTAAAAGGCTTTCTCTGTGTTTTGTGTTGGTTTGGAGGTGGCCTAAAATCGTAGGCTACTGTAAAACAATGTTACTGCTGCAAGAACAATACATTACGTAAACTGAGACCCCTCTTCATAAATATTTCTCAGACCCCCTAATGATTTTCTGAGATGACGTCACTGACGTCATTAGCATTGTGTCGTCACACTGCTGTGGAAAGACTGTTTAATTAATCCCGCTAACCACTCACCTAAGCAGAAAACTGCAAACTGGGTGCGTCCGGGTCACGACTCGACTGGTGCGTTCACACCTACAACGCCGACGCGACTCAGCAGTTAAATCGTAGGTGTGAATTGGCCATTACGGACAACCGGAAATTAAATGGCAGTCAAAACCGGAAGTCGGTCAATCAGTCAGTCAATCAGAACACATTAATTAGTTATTATATAGCACATGGTATCGCGAGCAAATCAGTCGAGAAACGGCGTTATGTGAAACGTAGGTTTCGCATGACGTTTCACATAACTACGGACATTATCGCTGCCATTATAGGCAGATATAATGATTGTAGATGTTATGTGAATCTATCCCCTGCGACATCAATGTCCGTTGCGATCATCAGAGTTGCCAACTCGCATTTTCACATGCCAACTGACTCAAATTTGGCATTGTTTTGACATTAGTTTGGTTTTAGCGGTACGTTTTCTAGCATCTACAAATATCCGGTGTCGTAATGTCGTTTTGCCCGTTTTCATGCAGTGCACTCAGTACTTTTCTGTAATAACTTTTTGTATCAAATCTTGCTTTGGTGCACGTGAACACAAAACAAAGACGTCGTGATGAAGCAATGGGTATTGTGCACGACAGAGCCAAATGGAGACGTTTAGTAGCAGTCTCAATGATGGAAGAGAAAAAAAGAAAAAAAATACGCCGGTGCTGAATGACATGTTCGCGATGCAGTCTGGTGATGAGTGGTGCCATGACGTCTACGCTAGACTTCAGATGGTGGTTGGCATAAAGTCGACTTGGCACTGGCAGGCACCGAAAGGCCTAGGCCCATCAGTTTCTCCACTCCCCAACGATCACCACTGCCAGTGGTTTGTTGGAGCTTCACACCGCTTCTGATGCTGCCAAAGAGTGGCTGCGCCGAGTCAACTGCATACGATAAAGAAAGAACCACTGCCAGCTCTTCCAGCAATGTCCGGGTCACAGTCAGTTCGATTTCCAGAGATCGGCCGGCGTTTACATGACATTGTATACAGGTTTGGTAAGAAAACGGTCGATAGAGTAGGCAGCAGTCGCAGTGCGTACGATCCTTGACATGGCCCGGAAGGTCGATTTTTTTAATTTGTCGAAAATCGCGCTATGTTCGACCGACAGTCCGCCGATTCTCTGCCGATTATCAGCCGATGTTCCCCCAGTGAACGAATGAACTTTATTATAGATTTGGTCTTGCAGCCAAAAGTCTACGTAAAAACGTAAAGTCCTTCCCAAGCCTTACGACTCATAGGGTGGCGCTGATCTCCATTTCCTAAGGCCCTCAGCCAGACACCAGTTTTTACACTGCGAGACCACGGATACAGGACCAGTGTATCGTGCGGTGTGTCTGTTTACATCTCAGTGGTGAAACCGGTACCAAATTATACTGCTTGGTGACAGAGGCACATGTGTGTGAACAACTTGTCTAAGGTCGTTACCCGGCAGTATCCTGGTGCGGAGTCGAACCTGTGCCTCTGAGTTACAGCGGATGGCGCGAACGCTCCATTCGTTTTTTGCCAGTTAAATTCAAACATCGTAAACAACATTATTTCAACAAAAGCGCTTACCTGACGTTTCAGAATTTTTTTTATAAATCCTTTGTGCGCAAGAACAGAACGAAATTGTCGCGGAATGGATGCGTAAAGCTGACGAATGGAGGTTTAATGAACTTTCCTTCAGGTTGTTAAAGCAGATTTAATAGGGTCCTGTCGAGAGTTAATAGCTGACATTTCCTTCTGCACATGGAATTTTATGACTTTCCACATATTTTCAATAATTTTTTTGTCCAGTGATTCTGCTGACTACGTAAAACCCAAAATGTGATTTTCTGTTTTCCACAGATGAGTAAATACTAAGAGATGTACAGGGGCTATCATCCTGCTAAAAGAAGTGCTTTCCAGCAAAATGTTTGCAAACACCTGGCCACAAATTTGCACCGAGTGCATTCACGTAGTTATAGCAGTCAATATTTCTGCCAATTAGTACAAAAGTGCCCACTCTTTCGTAGCATATACAACTCCAGAACATGGTGATATATTTCGGCTGTTGCTGCATCTCAAGACATTCAAGATTCCAGACTTCGTGTAGCCTTCTCCAAACGTAGCCTCTATCCTGTCCTATTACTATCTGAGTTTTGTCTATAAATTTAACTGATTTTCAGTTATCTGCCTTCCAGCTCAGCTTCTGTGTACACCAAAACACATGGCGTGGTTAATTCACCCTGCTTGTTGCAGTTTGCTTCCAAATTTTTCGTCTGGTTAAACCGCAGGAATGCAAACGACGTCGTACCGTAAGTGGTGATAATCGTTGAGTCAGCACATCATATACACAGTTTATAATTTCAGTCGATGTCTTTTTTTCTGTGTGCTTCAACATGACGAATTATTCTCCAATCGTTCCTTCAATCAGATTCGGTGGTCTGCCAGTTTGAAGCCACTTTTTCTACGCTTTGTCAACATTTCCATCACTTCAAAAACTTCCGTACGCAAGCCTGTCTTACGTTTAATGTATTCGAAATGAATCCTTGCTTAGAATTATTATTACTGAATTTTATAATAATTTTCTTTTCCTCCCTTGTCAATTCTTTGCCTGCCGTATCGATCGCACTTCAATCGCTTCATTTGTCAAAATTTTCGACTAAAATGACGTCACGAATGATGCAACGCATTTTACATAGATAAAACTACATGACCATAGATATAAATCAGCTAGAGTTTAAGTTTAACATTTTACTTATTTTATTTGCGGTGCGCTTCACGACTTTCTGGCATCGTCATCGCGTTATGACACACTTTTGGCCACCCGCTGTACCTCAGGATTACAAGTCCGACACGTTACCGTTAGACTACCGAGCCACACTAGATGGATAGCTTAGATGGCTGTGATAAAATAGAAGTAGACCATTCATATAGGTTTAGACTATAAATGCATTTGTACAGTTGCGAATAAAACAGCTAGCATTAGCATTTATTGTTTTTATGTCTTTGACCAAGATAAAAGTTACTGGACTTTCTACTACATGGCACTTTATCGTCTTGTTCCTATTTTTGCCATCATTAGCTGATTTTTAGCCAATCGTACTTTAGTAATGGTCGAGCTGTTGTCTCGGTTGTCGTCTGTTTGTCCGTCCATTTGTCACGGATGTACTGTGGCTAAACCGTACAAGATAGGGCTTAGGTTGCTAAATTGATCATTAATAGGAAGTCGCATATTGGATTTCAAATGAAATAAAAATCATCGACCTTGGATGACTTTGAAGGTCACTGACAACCAGTAGGGTCGGCTATCTTAGCAACAGCTAGGCTTCTTGTTTGCTAGGCTAAAGCTGCTGATAAATTGGTAAGCCATTGCCAGCTGTAAAACATTTGTCAGCCACAACTTGTTGCAGCTATAATGCTAGAATAGTGATTTTCAGCAAGATATTCATATCTTGATTTAGTTGAGAAATCATTGCAATATTGTGTGCTTTTGAGATCCAACAAGTTTTAGGCTTTGTAGCTACAAATATCACTTTGCAAGTGTTATCATGTTGAATATGTGGTTTCGATATAGAATGAACAATTTTTGTAGAACCAAGACTGCTTGAAAAACTGCAACGTCAGTTAATTCTTTTTATGAGTAAGCGTGATTAACATTTGCAGTAACTAACTGTGTCCTAACTGAATAACTCTGTCCAGCTAGTTAAAGTCTCTGGGTGTCATTTTCGACCCTAGATTAACTTTTGATGCTCACGTCTCATCAGTTTGTAAGGCGTGTAATTACCACATATGGGCACTACGACACATTTGGAGAGTACTGCCACAAGACGTTGGTAAGACACTTGCATCCAGTATGGTCAGTTCCAGGCTCGACTATTGCAACGCCGTTCTCTGCGGAACACCGAACTCGACAACCTCGAAACTACAGAAGGTGCAGAACTGTCTCGCTCGTGTAGTGTTGCAACGGCGGAAGTCTTGTCATGCACAACCTCTATTGAAATCATTACACTGGCTTCCAATATCTCAGCGAATCAGCTTCAAACTGGCAACTTTGGCTTTCAAGATACAGTCTACTTCACAACCTGAATACCTTCATCAGCTGATCTCCAGTCAACACCCTGGTTCATCGATGTCATTGCGCTCATCAACTCGTCCTCTACTCCAAGTACCACGCACCCGAACTGCATACGGCAGCCGTGCTTTTAGTTCAGCCGTACCAGCTATCTGGAACAATCTTCCAACCTCAGTCATTGAAGCAAACAGTTTGCCTGTTTTCCATCGTCGACTCAAGACACATCTGTTTACTGTTGCTTTTGAAAACAGTGATTAACTGTAATGTAGCCAGCGCCTCTGTATCTTTACCCACGTTTAGTTCTATGGTGCTTTATAAGTTCGTTTTTAACTTTAAGTTTAAAAGGATACAATACAAAATCACCCATGGTAGTTATATGTTTAATCATATCTGTTTATTGTAATTGTAAGGTTAAAATAAGCCGTTACCCGGACAAGTTCCAGTGGAAATCGTTCATGAAAGATACGGTTGATGCGGGCACCTCCAGAGAGCTCATGTGTGTTTATCTCGGATCCCGATCCCTCGATGCTTTTCTCCAGATCTGTGCCGAACGTTGTGATCATTCTGCAAATGCAACATCATCGTCAATTAACCAGCTTTAGTATTGGCAATACAAAAAGCCTAGCTAAAAGCCACTGGCAATCTCAGATTTTGTGGCTAAACTCTCTTGTCTTCCAAGTTAAGGCTGCATTTTAAAAAATTAATGTGTTCAACTATGCGCAAACAATGCAGAGATGCTTTTTCATTGGAAATATTTAAAAACACAGCCATTTACATTATACACAAATGACTAAAAATGTTGCCGAGAATCTGAGATGTGTTTTAAAGAGCCAAAAAAGTGCCAAATGCATTTGCAGCCAAAGCCTTGCATTGGACAAGCACAAAAAATTTGTAGATGGCTGAATGTACAGATATCAGACTAGCTTTATTAAGGCCAGTCGAGGAGTCAACCTAGAAATAATAAAGCAACATACAGCATGAGCGCCTTGGTCTTGCGTGTGGGGTCGTCAGGTCTGAAATTACGATATTCTTCGACTTCTTTTTCCATCGCCAGCAGCTGAGTCTGCAGCTTGTTGCGTAGATCTGGCAGCGTTGTACGAATGTGATTGGTCAACTGCTGGTTTAGAATACGCTGAAGATATGGTGTGCCCATTCGATCTGCTATGTGCCTATGACAGCCACAGTCCAACAGCACGGCCGTACACAAACTGACTAGCACTTAATCAATCAATCAAACAGTGGGGCTAACTGTCGTTTAGTCAATTACTGAAAAATTAATGAACAAAAAAATAAGCAAACCAATCTGTCAATCTACCTCAATGTTCCAGATAAATGGATAGCCACAATTAAATTGTTATGCAAAAAATAACTTCTACACTGTTTAGCTATGTTTTATGTAAAAGCAATAAACACTTTTACTTTTAGCCTAGTAGAGTTATTTCTACATTTTCCAACCACTGGCTACTGCAATGCTCAAAAAATGTTTCATTCATAGAGACGGACAAATAACATTAACAGTAAACGATTATTTTTTAAAGTCATTTATGGCCACTTAGTCCTGTAAATTTCTGTAAAAAGTTTAATAAAAAGTAATAAGATAGATACAGACGGATCTAAAATCAACAAAGTCGTAACATAAGAAACACAACAATAAAATGTGACATGCAATAATAAGCATTACCGGTAAGCAGGATGTGTTAAGAAAAATTTTCTTTCTGCTGCAAGTGCTGACCGGATGTCCTTTTTGCCCTCAATATCTTTCTGACTACGATTCACAATGCCAATATATCCTGCAATACGTTGCATAAAATGTTAGCATTATCTCGTAATAAATAAGAAGTTGCACAGACAATGACATACATGTACAACGTGAAGCAAGGTAACTTCTTACTGAAAACTCAAAAAAGAAATGTAACAATGCTGTTTCAGATCAATTCAGACCAACTTCTTTGTATTTTGGCTTGTTTCTTTTTTATCCAGTGTTTTGTACTGTGAAACTGTGGCCTGCCAGTTATTACAGCAAAAAAATTACATATCTGTTTCGACTACAAAAGACATTCAGCTAACCTCGTCGTAGTGGCAAATGTCGATTCTCGAGAATGTCTTTAGCATCGGTACCTTCATCCATGAGATCCAACTTGGTAATCACTCCAATTGTACGCAGACCTGACATGCACACAATATAAAGATAATGCAATTTAAGTAGCCATGGTGAAATGCTAAAAATATTACTACATGGTTTATACAGAGTGGGCAAAATAATGTGGCACTTTTCTGTTGTCCATATCTTCGCAAAATGTTAACTGATTTTCAAAATTCTTTCACTGCCAAATTCAGTGGACAACTAGCAATAAGATAGTTATTGAATATCCCAACACACCTTAATTGTGTCACTACACTACCTTGTGAAATATAAATGTATGTAAAACCAGCAATATCAGGCAGCATGCATGTTGGTAAATGAAAAACACTTCAGACAAAAAAACACACTGAATGATTTGTATGATGCTACACTGTGTTAGATCCATTCCTTTGGATATCTGGCTTGTTGAGTGATGTGTTTGTTTCTGGCCTTTCTGCCTTAGTGGGTCTACCAGTTCTTTCACAGTGGTCACGTTTTCTTCATTGTATGCATGCATCAGTCTGTCAGACTCGTGCTTTTGGTCGGTGCTTTGCCAAATCTTAACATGCCCACTCTTTCTTTTTTGCAGTTTGTCTTTGAAAATTTTGTCAGTATCCTTTGAAAGTTGCATTTTTAAATTGGTACACGTTCTTAATAAAAACCTTGTCTCCATTGTCAAATGGCATGTTACATTACCAGTATGCTGTCACTGCATTAAAAATTAAAATTGAAAACAAAATTCTCCGTTTTTGTTAACAAAAATCAAGAAATGTATTTGGTACTAAATAAAATTTAATTTTCATATAAAAATTGGTACATTTTTTCAAAAATATAATTTTTGTATATGCATTATAATAATTTTGGTCATTTTTGAACATTTATGTTTTACATGGTATTGTAGCAACACAGTTGAATTGTGGTGGGATGTTTAATAATCACACTATTGCAAATTGTCTACAAAGTGCACCAGTAAAAAAATTTTGAAAAATTGGTCAGTTGTCGGTGAAGATATTGACAAAAGCAAAGTGCCATGTTTTTTATGGCCCACGGTGTATATAAACACAGCAAAAGTTATTACAACTTTGCCATAAACACAAAAAACATGCTAACATTTGCTATTTATCCAGTACAGCATTCATAATTAACACACCTTCAGGGTCCTTACCTTACCTTACCTTCGGGGTGGACAGGTTATGCACCTGTCCAGTGCCGAGGCCGTATCAGCTCGGCCCAATGCGCAGCCCTGAATGTAACCGAAAATCACATTAGCCTCTTAGTGGTTCTTGCAAATTGAATAAGGAATATTTGCTGAACCTACCTTCAGGGTCCACTTCTTTAGCAATCTTCAGGGCATCAGAGTTGGCGAGATCGGAGTTTGCGGGAGAAATGGCAAGAATGAGGCAATTCTCACGGCTGATGAACTCCATCAGCATGCTGCGAATCTGGATCTCAATGTCCGGAGGCTGATCACCAACTGCAACCTTTGTCATGCCCGGCAGGTCAATCAGTGTTAGATTCAACACTGCAACATTGACATCAAAACAACTTGAACTGATAAACAAGAAATACAGGGTGGGCCAAAAAATGCATACAATTTAGTTCGATTTTTATTCATATACAGTGAAATAACAATGATCATTAGCACAAATGTTAAGAGTAGACAGAATTATTTCACTGCATATGCATAAAAAATTTTGCTTAATCCATGTGCTACTGTCAAATTCAGCATAATCTGATGAGTGGTAAATACCTATGCAAATTACTCACTCACTCACTGCTGCGCGTAACCAGCTGTGGGTCGTAGCGCACTCCACGTTGACCGGTCATCGGCAAGAGCCCATGCGTCAGCAGCAGTGAGTCCGCAAAGTGAGTATGCAAAGTAGGCAAAGAATATTTAAACACATTCGGACACAAGTTCAGAAACTTTTCCTTGACAAAAATTCCAAAACGTCTGACATATCACATGTCTTTCAATGCTAAAAAACAGTGCAGTTTTTATGGCCCACCTTGTATTTTAGAATATAACCAATCTAATGCATACTCCTTGCACAATATCAGCCGAAACTGAAAACCTCAACCAAAGCCGTTCGATCCACTGACCCAAACTCAGCCCTAGAAACCAATACGAAGTGAATCTGATGATCCATTGTTGAGATTTTGAGATATAGTTGTTTGACTTTCTTCAATGACCCTGCGACAGCTGAAATGTAAAAGCAACGGATTCTCACTTAAGCAACTTGATTCAATACACTGGAAAATTAAGACACTCTTAGCACAATATGACATCTGACCAAAACTCAAGAAAAGCTCTACCAACTACCATACAGTGGATAGTATAAAAAAGGAAGTGGTAAAATGGCATCAAATTTACTTTTTTGCAAGAACTAGTTAGCGAATAGTTACCACAATTCATATTTCAACATGTAATTACCATGTGGTGAGTGAACACGAAGATTAATTGGAATGTTTGAGATGCCCTTGTTTTTTCCGGTGACTCGATCTGTTTCGTCTTCTATTTCTTTGCGAACGAGATCAAAATCGGTAAACATGCGACCCTTGCAATGGATGAATTCAGCATATTCTACAAAAATACAAACAAGCAGCACTCTACACACTGGCGTGCTTGTTGTTCTCATACTGCCAATCTCTCGAACGGCAAGGCTAAAAAACAGGTCTGTTCAACTACTGGTTAGAGGACGTAAGTTTGTTCAACTGACTTAGCACTTCAGACTGCAGTTTGACATAAACATAAAACTTGAGTTATGTCAGCTATCATAAATCTAGTTTCCTCTAACCAAAAATAACACAGGAAACATTCCCACAAAATATCTCTACAAGTATGGGGCATTAAGTACAAATGGAGTACTCATATCAGAAAAAAGTTAAAAAAACAAAAATTTTCATGCCCACTTCCAATGCTATTTCACCACCAGAAATATACTGTAAGGCTAAAATCTATCAAATTTATTCTCATCTGGGGCTCTACTTGAAATTCTGCTAGAAACCTTCCCGTAGACCTCCTAATCAGCTAGAAAAAAGATGTCTCCTCCAATTCCCTAACTCTAAACCTGCAGTCTTGTCCTTGGGTCCCCTATCCCTTCAATATCAGATAAACCAACACTATTGAGACATTAGTACAATTCCATGTGGCCGACTAAATAATCCCAGTTTTCTAGCATATGTGTGTTTAAAATATTTTACCACACTGAAGAGCATATAGGCCTACCTTGTTTAGCATTGATGAGCTGCAAGACCAACGGTCGCCGGGTTACAATACCAGAACCTCGTGGCAGAAAGTCTCTGTCAGAAATATACACGGTTAGCAATACATGTCAGCTCTTCACACTGTTAGGATTAACACTATGCCAATATTCAGTTAGTTATACAGCTTGCAGAAAACAGTCTTGCTACATTCAGACATTCTTGATGCCAGAAAGCTAAACATCTCCACTGTTCCGACTCACTGTTTTATTGCAGTTTCTGAATTGAGTCTCTTTCATGCATTCTGCAACCAGGTTATTTTTTGCAATGTCAATTAAGTGCAAGACCAACTAAGATTTTGAAACCACAAAATTATTCAGTCTTGAGAGTACTCTACAGACCAAGACAATATGGTCTCCAAAACAATCACCAAAAAGACTATCATTTCTACTGGCTGCCAGGGGGCAAACGAGCTAAGCGGTGAACAAGCCAGGGGGCAAAAGAGCCAGGGGGCAAAAGAGCCAGGGGG
>Ga0209671_1006519_pt1 | contig 11987 bp, 9 predicted proteins | sample WorMetHERISLAND2_2_FD_187401 | JGI IMG/M metagenome (GOLD analysis project Ga0209671, IMG submission 187401) | Marine gutless worms symbiont microbial communities from Max Planck institute for Marine Microbiology, Germany - Olavius geniculatus... | ecosystem: Host-associated > Annelida >...
GCATTGACATGGCTGATGACCCGTTAAATCCCGGCCTGTAAGTGTCTGCGTGTTAGTGATATCATTGTCACATTGTTCAAGATATTGAACTTGCATATTTGAGGTCTTGTTGAGCCATATTTGTTTTAGTTGTAGTTTTACTGAACTGCAGCTGCTGCTACTTTTAATTTTTGTTTTTCGTCATCTGGATCTTTTATTTCGATACGTCAGTTTTCTGGATTAACTTTAAGACTTCTGCTATTTCAGATTTTTAAATTAGTATCTCAACAAATGTGTAAACAGTTAAGATTAATTGACAAACTGAGACAAACCTGATAACTAGGCGGCGGTTGTGAATCTGGACAAACACTGTACATCTGCTGGGCTTCAAACCGTGGACCGACCAACCGGTGATATGGCTCAAACTGCCGAGGACCAGGCATGTACGTTGCTTGGCCTCGATGGAACCGAGCTATTGCCGACAGGTCGTTCATATCTACACCGATGGGTACTGGCGGATGCTGCGACCGTACCACACCACCTTCACAAATAACATTAACATGCAGATCCTTAGCAGTTAGCACAAACCAGTGGCAGTCAATCGAAGAAACAACTGGGCTGCTGGAGAAATAAAGAAACGCTTTCTACAGCATGCCATGAATGCAAAAATAATTTTCCAAAAAAAAATCTAGGCCAAAGCTTTCTTGACAATGAAGTTTTCAAACACGCAATCCGATATGAAATGACATTACAGAAACAATCATTACAGAGACAATTTTCCAAAATTTGCATGACTGCAGAGGTCATCAGTTCTCATGAGATTTGCTTCACTGCAAAGCTGTCATTCACTTACTAGTGATTGGCTATTAATTTATAAAAATTAGCCTAAATTAAACCAAACGGGGCCAAATTCATGAAACTTCCTTCCAAAGATCTTCATACATCAGCTCAGAAGCTTAGGTACACTGTTACAGTAAGTACAAATTTTATATACGTTTCCTATAATTTTTGTTTTCTTTAGATTTTCAGAAGGCGGATATTTCCCAACGAACTTCTGTAAACAGGGTGCAGCAGGTCTGCTAAGGAATCACATTGTCACCTCACCTGCACCGGCAACAGTCATCATGTATGGCGGCTGCTGAGGCTGAGGATGTTGAAATGATGAACAGCGTGAAACATTTTCAAATTCTGCAACCCAAGCACAAATGTTTATAACGTCTAGTGGAAAACACTGGCCCACAATTGAATGCTGCCCATTACCGCGACGTACGAGGCCATTATAAACACTTCCAAAAACTTTCTGTTGTAAAAATTATAAAACTTTATTTTAAAGCATAATATTTCAAAATACACTAACTTATGCAGCAAAATTAATCCATGCACTGTCAAAAGCATGTCTAGTGCACACTTACCAATCAACCAGCAGACAGTATCGGTTCTAGCAGAATCATCCACGTCAAAGTGACTAACTAATGTGACAGTGTTGAACTGCAATGAACACTGGCCTTTAAAAGTGGCGTAAAAATCTCTGTATGACCACCACAACAGCTACGTACTTCTTACAAACTAAATGCCCTTTTTGTCTCCAACAAACAGTATCAAATTAAAAAATGTAACATTAATTACGGTGACATCATATGGAGTTAAGCATCAGTTCAGTGCTGTTGTACGGACCAGTTCGAATGAGATTTTCAGCGTATTCAAATGACGACGGTGACTGTGCTGGGGCCGGACTGGCGCTAAGACTACCCGAAGTTGGTGCGACTGTTGACGCCAGTGTTGTGGTTGTTGACGACGACGACGCTGATGACGATGACTCCACTACCACACTGCTGCTTGCACCATGCTCCTTTATACGCTGCATCCGCTTCTCCTCCAACTCCTTCTGAATCTTGTAGATCTTCTCCGCTAGCAGGTGGTAGTACTCCTCCTGGAAACAGATGAAACCACGAACGTTGTACAATACGAGCAATCACAAATACAACTGAGAACACAAATTTCCCCAACAGCCATTAACAAACAAATTATTCACCATCTTCTATGTCTGTAAGGGAAGGGATTATCATATGCCCAAAGCTACATATAATGCAATTATCAACACAACTTCCAAGTTACATGCCATGTACAAATGAATAATAATTTGCGAAAGAAAACAATCATACATACGTGGTGTGCAGATCGTGCACACTGCACAAAGGCATACAGGGTGGGGCAAAAAAGTAACCGCCCTAAAGTTTTTTAAATGTTTTTCACAGCAACCGTTTAAAATTTTAATCCGAAATTTTACTGCATTATTTATTGAAACGTCCTACATCTAACTGCCAAGTGAAATGTGATTCTGTTGAAAAACAACGAAGTTATAGACTTTTTAACATGACAGCCTACCGATTTTTCAGCATTAAAGAATGTTTAAGAAACAATTTGTATGTCCAAGCTATAAAACAGCCAGGTAATAAATACACAATCTTTGTCAAACATAATTAGAAGCCAAACCATACAGTCTGACATCACATTAGAACAACAGCACTACAACACTCACTCGACTTGCGGCAGTGTCGTACATGTCGCCTTCAACCTTTCGAGCGTACTGAACTAAATGATTCATGCGCCTATCTCGTAGCGTAGAGGGGTCGGGGTTTGTAGGAAATATTGCTTGAACTCTGCACATAGCAAAAACACACGAAAATCATCACAACCTCAACACACATTTGGTTAGCATGGAATAAAAATGCCTTCTGATACCTCGCGAGCTCTTTCAGAAATGATCTTTCAGTTTTGCATGAAGAAAATATTAGCATAGACCACAGAGACAAGCATGCTGCAAGGACGATCATTCCAACTGCAAACCTTTGGGCCACTGAGGGTTTAACCGAACTAAGCTAGCATAGAGCCCAACTCTGCAGGATGGCCGACTCTGTTAACAGCCAACACAGCTAACCAATTGGATCTATATGCAAAAAGTCCTAGGTGATCTATATGCATATGCTATGCAGAACATCATCCAAAATTAAAAATATAACCAGGACACCAAAACTAAATGACATTTCAGTCAAACCTGCTAACTGAAACTACTCAACTAGCCAAGAGCTAAAGCATAATTAGGATGGAAAGTATTGCTACATTAGTATACACTGTGGCTTGTAACAACAAAAAAATCATCATGACAATTGTTGGATGTGAGCAAAAATAACAACGCAATCGGTGCATGTCACTCACAGTTTATGGACGAGGTGGTTTCTGAGGTCCTGGCCAACGGACTGATGCCAGTCTCTGACCGGTTTACCCACAGCATCCGTGGAAGACGTCGAGAGAGACCCAGGGTCGGAGGTTGCTGGCAAACCATTACACCGAGAGACAGCGGTGGAAGAGACAGGACAGCTGACGGTGGACATGGCGGACGTCGACGATGGGTCAATGCCCAACGTCTTGTACATCTTCAGCAGTGACAAGGTGTCGTTCTGCACAGCCATCGATGTCATCGTCGTGGCCGATGGCGAAGACGTGACCGTAGGTGTTGTGCCCACAGACATCAGTCGACGGTCGGATGCGTTCTTCAGCGGTGAACATATGGGACAGTCAGAACGCACACAGCTCTTCCAGTGCCAGATGATTTGTCGTAGTATAGCACAGTGCTGAACTGTAAACAAATACAGAGACCCAACAATACTCAACTGAATATCCATCACAGCTACTCGCATGCAAATATAATTTAACAAATAAAACATTTCTGACAGTTATCTGGCTCTGCTGTCAGTCTTAAGCAATGCCTTTGGACAGTAAGCAGTGCTTTGATGTCTGAACAATAAGAGGATTACACATAAAAAACTTAGGTTCTTCTTTGCCAAAATAGTGAAACACTGTAGTGCTGACAAACTTAAACAAAGAAACCAGAGGACCTTTTTATTTTAAAATGTGTAAATAACGACTACCATTATTCATAAAAACTAACAAGTTATTCTCACCAGCATCTGCTAGCTAAATACTTTAAGCACGTACAGAGAAATGCCCAGTGCAACTGAACTGAACTGAACTGAAGTCGCCCATTGGTCAGTTCAGTTAGTTGCTCTGTCCATGCATTTAGAATGCTGCAGCAGTAGTAGTAGCAGCCCAGTCTTTTGGCTTACCGGTGCAGTTCTTGCCCTCCTTGCAGATGGTCATATGCTTGAGCACGTTTTTCATGTTGGCACAGTTGGGCAGCGTGCAGGGGGGTATGCTGGCCAGCTGTGAGCCCGCAGCGACGGTGCCGTTGTTGAGTTGCTGCTGCAGCTGCTGTTCACGCCGCTGACACTTGTGAGCGTGCAGCACCAGCACCAGCTGCTGCTGTATCAGCCGACCCTTCTCACTGCTCATCAAGGATGAAGACGAGGAGGTCGAAGATGGAGGCTGAAGCACGGCACTGATGCCGGCACCGACTGCAGCAACGTCCGCCGTCATGCCGTCCGCAGACGCCGGCGACACCTGCTCAATATACCAGCAACCACATTCAGCCATTAGCAATTGGCAAGCAACTTTGAGCAAGTTACTAACCTACTGTGTGCTCAGGCCAACTCAACCTCCTATCCCTCCATAGGATGGGAAGAGTCGTAGCTTATGGGCTACGGGTGCAGGCCTAGTGTGGCTGATTGAGGGCGTGGTATGTCTGTTTGCTGCAAACCGCGGGTCCATGTGTTCCAACTGCGGGCAATGGATGGTTGCATGGCGTGATGCTGTACGTCAGTCCTGGGGTGATCCGGACTGATCCCGGAGTGCAGAAAAGGCATAGAGCTGGTGTAGAGAAGAGTAAGGAGGTAACTACACCCAAAACTCCTTGCAACACGAAGACATGCGCCCTGATTCTTTCTGAGACTTTGGCGCTTTATAAATCATTTACTTACTTACTTACAACCAAAGCGGTTGAAAGGTGCGTATAGTTCTTCATAACAAACCTATCAGAAACCAACAAAATATCACAGACTGCCATTTGGGACTGCACTTTACACGAACACTACCTCAGTGGCAACCATCGAACAGGTCAGTACTCGATTTAACTACAGTCTACACTCATCAATAAGCAATTGCAAGTGCTGGCTGGGGAGTTCAATCACCATATCACTCCTCCCCCTGGGGTCAAGGACTCCATACGACACAATGTGTCTTTGGACTCCGCAACCGTACATGCCAAATGGCATCTCATCCGTTGAACGGTTTAAGCTGGATTCACAAATGTTAAAGATGACAGACAGACCACGCTAGGGAAAAAATGTGTAGCAATAGTTAGAATCACATCAATTCACTTGCACTGTAAGAAACAATGATTCCACCTAAAAACTGAAATAGAAACTGTGAGTCTGCGACTGTAATTAATTAGCCAAAGTAGCGCTGATATGTCAGAGATGAACCGTCAGAGATTGCAAGATTCAAGCGCTGGGCACGTCACAACGACATGTAAGTTTATGCATTGCACTGCACAGAATACACGATCAATATGTTCCATTCCCACAATGCATTCCGTTAAGTGAATCGCTGCGATTAGATAAATGCTTTAGTGCGTTTGGCAAAATTTCTTCTCCAAATGCAAGGATAATGTAACTGAAGCAACAATGATGGTAACGAATATCGAACGTCCACTGTTTTAAAAATTCGCCGCTGTATATGAGTCAGTGAGTGCTATATGGCCGTCAAGGAGCATGTTTTCACTGCCCAAAGCCACCCCGTAACTGTCCTATTCCGGTCACTAACACGGGCAGCATGCCAAAGCTCTATATAATCTCATCTGGAGCAGCTAAGTCCGGGGCAATTAACCCATTCGGAAAGAAGATCGTCAGCAGGCATTAAACTGGGAGTACAACAAGTAGCGCAGCGCATAAAAGGGTTAGACAGCGACATCAAACGACGACGACAAGAGAAGCTTTGCTAGCAGCCAGTGCTGCTGTTTCCACACGCACGCACGGACCGACCACACAAGTCGCCAGCTAGCACCCACCCGCGCACCGGCACACGCGTCAAGTCAGCTGCTGCAGCTGCGGATTGTCCAAATCAATACACCGCGGACCAACAAATAGACGGGCGGACAGACGGACCGACCGACGGAAGGGCGCCACGGGTAATGTATGCCCTCTAGCGGCCGGCCGGGCGGAGACCGAGACGAGACGGTGCCGGCGACGATCGGGAGCGAGTGGAGCAGGGGGCAGCTCATCAGAGCAATCAGTCACCGCTCTGGCCAGCTCCATACGTATCGCAAGCAGTGAGTCGATGAGCAGCAGCAGACGCAGCCAGGCAGCAGGTTGCAGGCACTGTGTCATTGACTGACTCCTGGACGACTTACTTCACTTAACATCAACACGTCGTCATAGCCGCCAATCAGCAACAATTAGCCGGCGCATTGACAACCGATTAAGTATGACCGATCCCGTTACTCACACACGGCAAGATTTCTCGCTTATTAAACTGCCCACTCGCCCAGTGCCCACAGGATAAGTGTTGGTCGTGCATCGTGAATTCCCGGACGAGCATTAATCCACAGTACCGGTAGGGCATGCGAACAAGTTACAGACCGTTCAGATTTATTGATTTACTGTAAATATTCACCGATGAGCTTGCAGGTAATTTTAAGGTTAAGTCACGACTACTAAAACTCACTACAAAATTCAAATGCAAAACTGTTCAGCAACCAATCTAACTTACCATAAGTAAAATACTACCCTCACACGCTAAAGTAAAAACAGTTGGAAATCAAAGTCACAAAGAAAGAGTATTCAGTCCATCGGTTTGTGACGTATAGGCTTACAACTACCCAGTATGTAAGGTTACAGAAAGTTACAACTTAGTCAACAGGCTTCCATAATTTGCAGTTTCATGTTTCAAACCTACGAGTCAAAGGTCATGGTCACAAAATGTCACAGGTCCAAATCACCAACAAAACAGACAATTTTATTTTTGCCTTTGCGCGATGCGTGCGCAGAATCCTAGATTTACAGCTATACTAGTAAGCATCAAAAGAAATTCATTTTTTCAACTGTGACTGAAAATTTAACTGATATTACTTATAACCACAATTACAAAGCTTTAAATATTTCCAGTTTTTCTATAAAAAAACATCAACAACTGCTATAAAGCAAAAGAATAACCTGGAAAGTTTAGATTAAAATGATTTAAATCTGAGCATGCATTCAATGATTGGGGATACAACAACTGCCATACTAATGCATTTATATAGTGCCATGGAGTCCAAAGAGGTAAAGGTGAGAGATGCTAAACACTGTTTTAGCCTAAAAAACTGTATACTTTCTTTACAGAGTTCATAAAAAATAGTCGAGTGTGAGCTTACCTACCAAAAATACACTGGTCATCGCAAAACAGCAGACTCATTTCAGTGGTGATACACAACATTCGTACAGACTAACCAGACTAACCAAATCATGGACACAGCATGCATTGGGTGACCAGCAGATTCAATGAGTGAAAGCTGAACGCTAAAGCCAGGCACTTATAGACTAAAATTAAACCTAGGGTTAGAACCATACTAGCACTAGGGTATTGGGTACTGCCCAATATTTGAGCTACTATTGGGTACTAGACAATAATTTTCTGGGCTGTGGTATCCAATACCAATACCGCCCAATGAGTTCTAATTAGTGCAATGAACAAAGTTCTTCATAAGTAAGGCAAGATATTATTTTAAAATTTTTATTTTTTTGTAATTTAGCAAGTAAGTGTATGCCAGTTCTGGACGTTGTTTATCTTAAAGCTCCAGTGAATTCATCAACTAACCAGGATTTTTACGCGGGAAAGCAGATACTGCTTTCAGCACATCTTAGCCATCGCAATTCTGTCCGTCCATCCGTCTGTCACACGGGTTGATCAGGCAAAAACGGTCCAAGCTAGGATCATCAAATCTTCACCGTCGGCTGCCTGGAAGACTCTAGTTTCAGGAACCTTTAAGCTTTTCCATAAATTCGAAGGGGGTTAAATGAGAGGGGGTGGGCAAAATTAGCAATCTTGGGCCAATAAGTCGATGTATCTCAGTAACAGTGCGAGAGAGGGCCTAGGTTACAATTAATCACTAATAGGAAGTCGTACACTGGCTCTCGATTGATGCCGAATTCAATGACCTTGAACGCCAAAATAGGGGGTTTTTGGATTTTTTTTGGCGATTTTGGGCTACGACACAAGTCTATATCATTCACAAGGTGGCACCATGGAACTATCGTTAGCTCAGCAAAAGTCTAAGTCAAAAAGCGAAGTAAACCATTGGCTTAATGCCAGAAAGTGTAAAAAATGTCTCCAAGTCATCACTGTTAGGTGCGCGATTAACATGTACCTCTGTGATAATGCACCGAACAATGTGTTACTAATATTCTTCATGGACAACTGCTTAAATACGAAATAGCTCCCACAGTCACTAGACGTTGGGCATTTAAGGTTTATCCCAGAGTGGAAAGTCTCTAAGGCATCAAAAACCATCCATTACTTCAGATAATACACTGATGCAACTAAAATCAAGCATAAAAACAATCAGCAATGTCACCAACTTCATATGCACTACGCATCATCATACACCGGTAATGCTAGTTATGAGAAATACCCTGCCCGAGGAAGACCATATGTTCTATGCATCACTCAGGCTAGGTTTCAAGACTATCCGTACCAGTACTAAATGCCATTTCTGGATAATAATGTAAATGGAAAGTACCGATCTATCCTAAAAACCATCAATGCCTCAATGTAAGCTAGGATCACCAAATCTTCACCATTGGCTGCCTAGAAGACTCTAGTTTCAGGATCTGTGAAGCTTTTCCATAAATTCGAAAGAAATAAAACCCCAGCATGGGTGCTAAATGAGAGGGGGAAAAATTTGCAATTTTCAGCCAATAAGTCACTGTATCTCAGAAATGATGTGAGATAAAGGCATAGGTTACTATTAATCACTAATAGTAAGTCCTACACTGGCTTTTGATTTGGCAACGAAAGCAATGACACTGGATGACAGTGAACATCAAAATAAATGTTTTTATGGATTTTTTGGCAACTTTTTGCTGCGAATTCAGACAAAATCACTAGAGATAGACTGGGACAGCCTGTGTATGAAACTTTCAGCATTAAACGTAGTACTCACTAGTTTAAATTTTGCCCCCTGCATTCAAGGAATTCTCCGTACATTGAATACCCTTTCAAAATACTCGCATTTGGCCACTCGAATGGCAGCAGCTACGCGAGACGATGGCACCATCTGGCGTATGTGAATGCATCGTATCAATGTCAGTTGCTGGGATCGATGAGCTTAGATTTTGTTCGCAGTTGGTCTTCAAACATGCACCGCTGTTGCACATACCCCTTTGCGTTAGCTAGGCTTTCTTGTTATTTTCCAAAACTTTCCAGTGCCTGGAAAATCGAGGAAAAAAATCCAGGATGTACAAGGAGGCATGAGTACTCTGTGACACATCTGATTATATACCAACAGATCACAGTATCATGCTAAGCATACAAATAGCATAACCATAGGACTTTGACAACATGACTTACCAGACTAGTTTCCAGAGCAAAGATGCTGCCATCTTTTTCGGGTGCAGGAAGCTGGCGAGAACCAGTCTGCCTGGAGGATATAGAAGTAACATCGGGCAAGGTAACATTGAACCTCTGGCAGTTTAACGTTTGCATCGGCAACGACGATGACATACTGCCAGAGACGGAGCTGATGCTCTTTGCTGCAGCTTCAACGTCCGACGACGGCTTATGCCCTAATGTTGACGACGGAACGTAAGAACCATTCAGTAGTTGCGTGGACACCGCTGATGCTACCGATGCAGGTGAAGGTACTGACACTGAACTGCGACTGCAAACCACTGGACCACTGTTTGCTGTACTGCCGACAGGAAATGCCACACCAGAAGAAACAAAACTGTTCGGAATGGACATGGCAAGCCCAGGTGAAAACGCTTGTATAGATTCTGATGGTGCTACCATACCTGGGAACATGTTTGCCACTGCCGAACCATGCCCGGGGTTGCCACCTGCATTGAATCCAGTCATTCCAAACTGCCCTTGACCAGGAGGAAAAGCTGCCATAGGTGTTGGACCTGCAGGGTATGCACCACCTTGTGGTCTTTGAAACGGAGCACCAACTGCACCATTCATCATAGCACTACGCATATCAGGACCATTCACAAAGTATGACGATGCAGGATTAACAAACTGGCGCCCGGCACCATCAAACGCCCCACCACCTGCTCTCATAACGTCGACGGAGTGGCGAGATGGATACCCCACAACTGGGCCCCTTGTTGGATGCATTGGTGTACCTGTTGGCATTTGCATATACATCGGCATCTGCCCGGCACCTGGTTGTGCAATCCCAACCCTCAGCCCAGCGTTAGGCCCAAACTGTCTCGTTTGCTGTGCCATGACTTGATGGCGCATGTTTTGATACCGTCCGCCTACAGCTGGCAGCATAGTCACAGCGTTCGGAGGCGCCCGTGGCACAGTATCAGAGTTCAACAGGTTTGATAGATTACGGTTCTTCAGAATGGTTTCAGCTGCTCGGAGGTCGCTTCCATTCTGAGTGGCTGAAATGGGCGGCTGGGTGAGTGGTGATGATGATGCCGTCATGCTGGCCAGCTCGTCTGGAAGATCTTGGTTGACTTTCGTCAGCAACATCAGCTCTACACAACACATTTCAACATCCAATGTACGTTATTGCACAAAACACAGAAATTATGTTCTCAGAGTCCATACTTTACCCCTGCCTCTCACAAACAATAAACAGAAAAACAACTTCTGCATTCTACAGATTATAACACTAAAATGTGGAGTGTACACGAACAGCTGAAGTAATTTACCATCCAGCACAACTCAACACAGTGGACACACAAACGATGAATATCAAAAAATAATCAAATTCCTGCATCAGTTTCATACAGAACAGTCAGTAACTGAACTACAAGTAATAACCTAAGCACTATATGCAATATCCACCTTTAATATGTTGTTAAATTCATAAAAAATATCCACCTTTTACATTACCACATTAAGTGATAAACTATCCTACTCCATACACATCAGCCATCTAAGCAGCTTTCCATGCTACCTTCTTCCAGATGAATTCAAAAAGATACCTGAACTGTCCAATCCTGGAGCAGTTGCCGGGGAAGCTGTTTTAGCCTTCTTTGCTGGTGGTCCGTCCGACATGGTAACCCGACTGTCAGCCATGGCAGCAACCGTGGGAAGCTGAAAATTACGGACGCAGCCGACTAACCACCGGTGAAAGATGTGACAAGAGTATACGTTAACCGAATGATCATCATGTAGTCCACTGAGCGATGGATACTGTACAGTCTCAACAGTTCACCAGCGTGAAAGCACGACAAAGCAGCCCAATGTGCTAGTCATCATTGAAACCATCACAGCATTCTGCACATACAATACACACCATTAACAGAACAATGCAACTGGTTACAAGTTACAACAATCACTGACAATATATTTAAACAGTGACACTCACTGCACTTGGTGTGACACAACTGCTCACAATGCCAAAGTAATAACATACATCATGAACATTAATATATGATACGCGCATTGCAAAAATCAATACATTTGTCAGCTGTCATCGTTGTTGCTTGCATAGTGAGCCCTCCAGGTGCTGCCTATAAGGGAAGACACATGCCCCAAAGAGATGAAGAACGTCATTTCTGGATAGATGCGTCCGGAGGTTTCCACCTCTCCCTCACAAAGTTGACAGCCATTTCACTTAATGGGCACCGCTCGAAGAAGGTCGTTGATCACAGCTGACAGACTGGCAGGCAATGTCAGTTGTCGGTGTTGCCTAATGATGATAATCGTTAACGTTGACTGTTGTTGACCAAGTCTGTGAACTGACAAGGAGACAAGAAGCTATACGAACTTTCCTATCATCATCATCATCATCATCATCATCATCATCGACAACCGTGGGCTCAATGCCCGTTGGTGTCTGACGCCATTCTTACTATCGCTGCCCACCGCTGCCTATCTAGGGCAGCGTGGCTCAACTC
>Ga0209671_1006520_pt1 | contig 11985 bp, 12 predicted proteins | sample WorMetHERISLAND2_2_FD_187401 | JGI IMG/M metagenome (GOLD analysis project Ga0209671, IMG submission 187401) | Marine gutless worms symbiont microbial communities from Max Planck institute for Marine Microbiology, Germany - Olavius geniculatus... | ecosystem: Host-associated > Annelida >...
CTCATTTAGCGACCTAGTTTGGGGTGACCCCCTTCGAGTTTGCGAAAAAGCTTTACGGTTCCTGAAACTAGAGTCTTCCAGGCAGCCGATGGTGAAAATTTGGAGATCCTAGCTTGGACCGTTTTTGCCTGATCCACCCGTGTGACAGAGAGACGGACGGACAGACAGACGGACAGACAGAATTGCGATGGCTAAGACGCGCTGAAAGCATAGCTGCTTTCGCGTGTAAAAAGGCTTCCGAATATCTTGAATCGGGTTATAGCAGCAGCATAACGTTTGTGGCAAGTTTTTGAGCATTATTGCTTAGACTAAGCAGAAAGGCATAGACTGGCTGAATGGACTGAAACTGACCACACACATGCACTCTATATAAGTACTATTACTCAGCAACGTTGATGACATAGTGAGTTAGAAAAGTACACAGAGCAGGACTGCAGGAAGTTCCAGTTTTCTCCCAGACAGCTGCAAATGTCTAATGACAGATTTCTGCAAATTTCAGACAGAGGACACTGTGGGTGCTCAGCATTTCAACTTTGCCCTAAATTTCTCCAAAATGGCGTTTACATCTGCAAATTTTGCATTTCTGAACAAACATTTTTTTGGACAGAAAGAAGATTATCCAAAGGCCAAAATTTTGGGGGCGGACAATTGGCTATTACCCTGGTATTCCTCTTTTTCCCACCCTGTCTTTGCCATGACGTCACTGCTGCGGCTACTGCAGCTACTTTTGCTGCTACTTCTAGTACTACCATTACTGCAACTAATAATACTACTATTGCGTGTATATTTTTATATGTTCAGATGACAGAGAAGAAGTTACCGAGGATCTTGTGAGTCTGTATAGCGAATCACAAACCGATCAAAACTTGCAGCCCGCTGTTACCACTATGACTACTACTATACCGCAGCCTGCCGTTACCTGTACTACTACGACCACTACTACAGAGCCACCTGACGAGTCTTTGAGTCCTTTAAAGAAACGTCATCGGCAATGTCTGGCAGACTGCAGCAACAACATCAGCAACTACAACAATGACAACAACAACAACAGCAGCAACAACGAACTATTGAATGATGATACAGCAGATACAAAATATAACAATGTTAGCAAACCAAATGCCGGTAGTACAGATGGCAACGAGACAGCGACGAATCGTGGAATTTTCGGCTCTGGAATTTCAACGACAAACAATGGAATTTCCGCCACCAGTCACTCTAGTCAAGCTGCAGAAGCGAGCACCTCGCATTCAGCGAATGGTTTGTGATTGTCTGAAATTTTCTGTTTTCCCCAGATTTGGTTGAAATATCGTAATCGTAATTGTATTCTGTGGTGGAAGGAAGTTAAAAGCCGGTCGCCTAGATGGGGGTCTGGCAGCTGTGTTCCCAATAGGATCCGCTGGGGATTTGGAAAGCGAACCCGCACCTGCACAAGCTAGAGAGGTGCCATTTTTCAGAGACAGGATTAGCAGTCATAGCTTTCTGCTGTGACATTTGAGCGAAATTATTACTATTCAACTATATACCCAAATGAAAAATAGGAAGGAATAGGCCCACATAATTGGGAGCATGCATAAAAAGTGGTAGGGCAAACAATGTGGCTTGCCGATTAGGAGCAAAAAAAAGTGGAAGGGTGGCTACTCAGTAGGTTCCATTACCAGCAATCACGAAGAATGTCTTTGGTGTTTTTCTCAGAGTTGAAAAAAAACAGCTTTCAAAAAAAGCCAAACTCGATGGGTTTTATTGGGTTTTGGATTCTTTGGAGTTCTTTAGAAGGCCCAACTTAAACCAGAGTTTTTATTTGCTCCCCATAATATAGAATAAATAAGAATTTGCAAGTTCGTAGGTTTAGATGTTCCGAATACTGTTAGTGGTGTAATTCCGAAAACAGCCATAAAGTGGTCTAATTAACTATTTCTTTATTAGTGGAACAAGAAACTAAAATTGGATTGAGTTTGGTGGGTTTTATTCAGGTGGGTTTTTGGGGGTTTTTCTAGAATATCTACCTGGGTGTTAACCCTGTTTTTCTGGTAAGATCTTAGTTAAGAGTTGGTCACTATCAAGTGGTACTAGGAGGTGACTTTTTGCAGACAGGTATACCATCTTGGTTTCTTGGTATATAACCAACAGTCCAACACCAAGGTCAACTCAGCCTTTTATCCCTCCGGGGTAGGTAAATCAAATGCCGGCCTGTCTGGCTGGGGTTTAGTTGGGGCACGTTTACCTGTGTTGGGTGTGTGATCCCACGTGGCAGGTGAGGCTAGGTGAGGCTCCATAGCTCTGCAGTTGGTTTACATGAAGAACTTTAGATGCAACTTTTAACCTTTAGGGTCATTTTAGGGAGCAGTCTTTCTAAGTGATTAGGATACATCAAAAATGTGGATGTTGGTTTATGGCACAGGCCTTTCCTCATAAATACCTGAAATTTGAAGCCAGTCGCTAAAAGTCCCAAAATGATGAGATTTTTTTCTGAAAAAAACTTGCAAAATTACAAATAGTAATGGACATAATGTCCTGTCAAATGCAGATAAGTGACAGAATTGTATAGCAATGCAAACGGAAATGTGGAAATGTGCGAAGATATGCGAATCAGGGCATACCAGTAGTTTGCACATATGTTGAAATTGCAACTTTTTCAACATTTCATTTTTGTACTCTTTAGTTGTACTTAATGGATCAGCTCATTGTTAAATTGAGTTTAGTGATAAATGTCCCAAAACTCTGGGTTTTCAGTGTCCTAAAACATTTTTTGCCGAGTGAGTAGGATGTATAGCTGTGTTCAAATTTTTCAGATTTATCAAGCCAGCTGAGTTCGTTAAGGGTTTTTCATGTCCTGAACAACAATTTTTGCAGAGTGGATGCTCTCTCTCTATCAAGCATTAAAGGTTGAGACACCCAGCAGTTATGCAAAACCCACTCCGTTTCATTGGGTAAACCCACCTAAAAATCGCTAAAATGCACTCAAATATAACTCACTTAAACTACATCCAGTTTTAGTTTCTCGTTCCACTAATAATGAAGTATTTAACAACGGTTAAGCTATCGAAACATGTAAACTTATTAAAGTATAATTTTGTATTCTTTATGCTCTGGAGAGCAAATGAAACACAAATGATCAAACAACAGACTTTTCGGCTGAGGTTTAGGTTGGGCTTATTTTTTTATTTAAAAAACCCCTTTTCAGAGCTGGGCTATTTTAAAAACGCTCTTTAAACTCTACATCTATGTTCTGTTTTGCAGATTCTGCAGACCAGCCAAACAAGGAAAACGAAGAGTGTGCTACACTGGCCACTTTGCCGTCGCCTACCAAGTTCAAGTCGCCGCCACACAGACGGAATGTGTTTGCAACACAGAGCAGTGTCAGTCGGCCGAGGTTCAACGTCAATGCCATGAAAGACAAGATTTTAACAAGTCCCGAACCCGCAGTGGAAGTCCGCAGTCGGTCGGTTACTGTAGTAGTAGTAGTAGTAGTAGTCGTCGTCGTTGTTGTTGTTGTTGTTGTTTAGGAGGGGGAGTTGAGTAAAAATGTTGCCACAGGATGCAACCTGAGAGCCAAAAGTATGTAAAAATATATTTGCTGCCGGGACTCCACTTTGACCCTGCTGGGGAAGCTTACAATGCTGTCCAGACCTCATAGTTGGATTTTACAGTTGGGGAAGAAAAGGAAAGGAAGGAGGAAGGGAGGGGAAGGTGAAACCCCCACTTCTGCGCCCACACAAAATTTTTGGTGCTACCCCTTGGACATCATCTTTGAAAGTTTTTAAAATACTCTACATTTTTCTAAGACTATATAGTTTTTTAAAGGAATATGTGACATCTTGAAAGTTTCGCAGTTTGGTGGATGAGGTCTTGAAAGTCCTTAAATTGAAGTTCTTACAAATGATAGTGACCGCAGTATGAAAACTTTCATACGATGCCAATGGTAAAGTCTGTGAATTTTTCCCACCAAAACTGCGGTCACCCTGCTTGGACCAGGGTGTGTTTTTTCATGGGTTTAATTGGGTAGAACCAGTAAAAAAACCCATGCAAAGAAACATTCGGAGTTAATTTGATTTTAGTCTTTTATTACGCTTAGGTTTTTAAAAAACATATATTAGTGATGCCATAAATTTGCAAATTTTGGATTATTCTATGCTCTGGGGAGCAAAAAAACCCAACCTGAAACTTGATAAAACCTTCAAAAAACCAATAAAACCCAGCTGTTTGGGATTGTTAAAGCAGTTTTAGCTGGTTCTGTGCATAAAAATGCATGAAGAAAGCGGTTTTTTACTCCTCGTGCACTACGTTCTTAACGTAGCGAAGAGAAGTATATGAGATCAGTGTAATATTGGGGACCGACCGACTGACCAACGACTGACATCTGTTCCTGGAAGAACTTCAAACGGCCATATCTCCATAACGCTGCCAGATAGGCGCATGGTCACTATGGACCACCCATAGGAAGTCAACCGCTGCGAGTCGAATGGTCACGTGACCGATGACGTCACGTGACCCCAAAAGTTCAAGGTCGTGACCCCATTATCTTTGAGGCGCCATATCTCCATAACGGTGCCAGATAGACGCATGTGTTGAGGTATAGATGACAACTATCGTCATCAACCATTATTGGAAATTTTTTCCTCTCAGTTCCTAAAATTAGGCAATATTTTATGAACTTTGGTGAGTCAATTTCCAATAACGATCTCGACGCCAGTCACACTTAGTATAATTTTAAACGGGTCTCAATTAGACGCCGGATCTCAAATACAAGCCGAAAGGAACGACAAAGCTCTTAGAAGAATTCAAAAGAAAATGATGCGTGCGAGGAGTACATTAGATTGGTCACAATCTAATAATATTTCTTGTTCAACCATGGTGTTGAATTGCAGTTTCTTTGTGCCAAAGTACGCACTGCAAGAGACAACGTTCTTCAAAGAGTTACGGAAGCAGGATGACAGCGAGTTGGTTGAACCCAAGGCTGTTGATGACGTGTACGACGCTCAGGATGAACAACAGCCAGCTGCTACTAAAACAAGAATTGCGGCTGTTTCTGCTGCTGCTGCTGATAATGATGTTTCAACTACTATGTCACTGCAGTCATGTATGTTGTAGCAGTAGTAGTAGTGGTGGTAATTGTTGTAGTTGTAGTACTCATAGTAGTAGTTGCTGCTGCTGATTACGATGCTGATTGGACTGCATCACTACAGGGTGGGCCAAAAATGGCACCATTTTTTGTACGTCTCATAACTTCACCAAATATTAATCGATTTTCAAAATTTTTTGCTGTCAAAATCGGGAAAAAATTTGGAATAATAATATCACTATAGATTCCACCACACCTCAAGTGTGTTGCTACACTACCTTGTGAAATGTCAGTGTCTTAAAAGCAACAGTCGAAAACAAGGTGATTTTCATAACAGCACATTTTAAGAAATTAACAACAGGAAACAACGTGTTCGGTGTCGCAGTTAATGTCTAAAGTAACTGTCACATCGTGCATGTTTATATCAAATGTTTAATGTGATTGCCGGATGATGTGCTCAAGCCGGCGATGCCACTGACCAAAGGTGCGATCAGCGAAATGCTGTGACAGTTTGCTCCACTGTTGTAGTGCCAAAATTTTTTTATAAACTAAAACTTTCCAAAAATGCTGACTAAATGCCAATTACTTCAGTGATGACACCATTAGTCTGCGGTTCAAAATGCTGAAAAGTCCAATTTGCCCGGCCATTGAAGTCTTAGAACTTCGCCGGCATGCAACTGAAGTTTGACCAGACCGATCTTCATGAATTTTTTACGCAATATTCTGTTGTCGATTCCCCCTCTTCAGTTTGGGTAACACCCTACCCCCACCCGAAAATTTTTGGGGGGTAAAATTCCAATGTTTTGACCTTGCCATTTCTAGCTACCTCATCACCGATGTCTTGCATCTGCTTTCTGTTTGAGGTCGGCGTTACTCTCCCCTCGACTCCGAACACGCTGAGTGTTGGTTATATGCCTAGGTGGTTTACTTGTCTGCAGGCCATCATTCGTCCCAAGTACTAACTGTATAATAGCGACCCAACTGGCAGTCGAACTCACGACCTCACGATTAGAAGTCCATTATTTTGTACTTCATTGCACTGCCAAGCTGCCAACGTTGGACTTTGTTTTGTTTTTTTGGGGGGGGGATAGAAGCCACTACACACACACAAGGTTGTGTGGCTCGGTAGTCATAACGGTAATGTGTCAGACTTGTAATCCTGACTTGTAATCCTGGGGTCACTCAGAGGTGCAGGTTCGACTCCGCACCAGGACACTGATGGGTAACGACCTTAGGCAAGTTGTTCACATACATGTGCCTCTGTCACCAAGCAGTATAATTTGGTACTGGCTTCACCACTGGGGCGTAAACAGGCACACCACGCAATACACTGGCCCCGTATCTGTGGTCTCGCAGTGTAAAAACTGGTGTCTGGCTGAGGCCTTAGGAAACGGAGATCAGTGCTGCCTTATGGGCCGTAAGGCTCGGGAAGGACTTTGTGTTTTTTAGAAGCCACTGGTTCATTTTAAATGTGGATATGTGCATGTATCTCTACAGTGGTTCAGGCTAAGTCATCTTTGTCATTGTCCGACGGTGGTGACATCGCTGAAAATGTTTTGTCGTCGAGCACCAAGTCAACACAGCAGCCATGGTCATACTCATTGTTCCACATGGATGGGTGACTGTCTGCGGACATGTAAACCATCTTGGTAATTATAACCAGCCACTAAGGTCAACTCAGCCTATCAACCCTCTGGGGTAGGTAAGTCGAGTACCAGCCTGTCTGGCTGGGGTTAAGGTAGGGCACATTCACACGTGTCGGATGGCTGTTGACACTGTGTGATTCCATATTGCAGGTGATGCTCTGTAGCTCAGCAATGGTTTCCCATAAAGAACTGTAACCTTTAACTATAACTTTTAACCTTAGTGAAAAGTTATCTGCTGTGCTTGGTGTGTGTGTCCACAGCAGCGGGTAAGTTGTCATCTGAATGTGCTTCACCGGCTGCCAAGTCAACACAGCCCTGGACACATTCGTTGTTTCACAACAAGTTCGGTCATTCCGACCTTTTGTCATCTTCTGCAGACAGTTTGCCTGTAGTTCACTCGTCCGCCGTCGGTCGGCCATTCAAGCCGGTTGGTGGTCCGAAAGTTAGAACGTCTACAGCAGCGGCAGTGGACAGTCCTGTCCGCAGTTGCATGGATCACGACATTGCATCTTGGACAGTTTGCTCCGAGTGTCCAGTGCTACCTACTGATGGTAAGTAGTAGTAGCATCAGTAGTAGTTTTAGTATTAGTAGTAGTAGTTAGTGGTAATAATAGTAGTTGATGTCATAGTAGTAGTAGTAGTCGTAGTACTGGTAGTAATAGTTGTAGTGGTTGTCGGTAGTCGTGGCGCCAGTAGTAGTAGTAGTAGCTGTAGTAGTAGTGGCAGTAATCGTAGTCATAGTGCTGGTAGTGGAAGTAGTAGTAGTAGTTGTTGTTGTTGTAGCTGCAGTCATTGTAGTGGTAGTGTTGTGGTTTTCTTCCATCGTCAAAAGCAACATTGTGGACAATCGTGTCCACATCAAATTGACCAGACCAATGCACCGTGGAGAATTTGTTCCAAGTGCCCAGTACTACCTCCTGAAAGTTGGTGACTGATTTGTTTTGCCAAGAAAGCAAATTTGCATTCGAGTGTCCTACTTTTCACAAGTAAGATATTTATTTTCGTAAAGCAGTGAATTTGAACGATATTCCTTAATTGCTTATGTGCTGAAATTATATTCGCAGAGTAGTTACATCCAGACTGTCTTTCTATAAATTTGTTTAACTAATAAGGTATATAAATTCATCAAATTACAACTTTTTTCGCTAATTTGATTGCATTTTGGCAACTGCTGTTGCTTTCTTCTGAAGGATTTTTTTGTTTGCCGCAGTCAAACTAGTTGTTACCATGGCAGGGCTGAAAAACCGTTTTTTCAAAAAAAGCCTAACTTGGTGGCTTTTATTGTTTTTCGTGTTTTTTGTGTTGTTTTGGTTTTTTTTTAAAAAAGCCCAACATAAACCTTAACTGCAAAGCGTGGAGCTTGATTTTTCCATTCTTTCACTTGCTCCACAGAGCACAGAATATCCAGAATTTTGCATATTTGTAAGTTTAGATGTTTCAACAGCTTAAACGTGGTAAAATATTTTTCATTAGTGGAACAAGAAACTAAAATTGGATTAATTTTTAGTGGGGGTTTTTGGTGGGTTTGTCCAATAGAGATTTTTTGGTTAGCGGCCCAGGTCTTTCAACCCTGTACTACTGTGAACAAACTGTCGGTAATGTACAGATGACCATCTGAAAATCACAATTTCCTGCTCCCTCCACGCTACTTAACCCTTGAAGCCGCTGCATATGGAGACTGTCTGTGTGCAGGTACATCAACACCAGATGCTACCGACACTGCATCTTTGGAAAGTCCAGAACTATCCAGGAATCTTTCATCAGTGGCAGATCTTTCATTGGAGACTGAGAGCCCACTTCCGTCATTCCCAAACTTATCCGATGATGAGTTAGGCAGTGAGGAGGACCCCACCATAGAGATGAAGCATAGATATGAAGCCACCGTAGAGACTGAGCATAGATCGGGCAGCGAAAATCCCACTGAACATTTATCGAACCAAGTGGTGAATGCTCGATCCAGATTATCGGCAGCCGAGCACATATCTATGGCTGTGTCAAAGTCCACCATCTCTATGCCTGATAACAGAGATACGGAACATAGAGACTTGTCATCAGGGTCGTGCTACATTGGTCCAACGGCTAAGATATCTATGGCTGTGGCAGCTAAAACTACGACGATCGGTCGTCGTCTGTCAACCATGCTCCATAACAACAGACTACGTCAGCCAACAACTACCACAGCTGGTGTGTAGTATTAAATAGTGATAGTTGTAGTTATAGTAGTAGTACTGTAGTAGTAGTATTTGTAGGCATCATAGAAGTCGTCATCTTATTAGTATAGTGTTGGAGGTGGTAGTAATAGTCAACCATGCTCATTAACAACAGACTGTCAGTTGACAACTGCTACTGCTGGTATGAAACATTGTGACAGTAGTTGTAGTAGTAGTAGTAGTATTTACTGGGTATGCCAAAGAAAATTTGGGGCCAGTTTGTAACTTGTAACTTTAGTTGTAACTTGTAACTTTAGGAAATACTGATCAGATCGGCACCGAATTTGACAGTGCTATTTTATTCTCAACATCACTACATATACAGTAATTTATTTTATTGTGACAGCCACCAATTTCTACTGGTGGTACAAATGAAACCACAACTGTGAAAGGTAAACATAAAGGTCGGAATATAGCTCTTTAGAAGATTGAACCCCTCACAGCGCTACGGAGCATCACCTGCCACCCAACACAGGTGAACATGCCCACCTGTAGTAGCAGTAGTAGTAGTTTTTCCCATCACCTGTTGAATTTTCTTCTGTGCTATCGCCAGCTGACCTAAACTAGTTAAGGTGCCAAAATAGCTGCTGCCACCTGATTTGTACGAAAGAGGAGTTGAATGGACAGCAATTCCGCATTTTGCTAAATTATTCTGGCTTTATTATTGATTACTATTGTGTGAATGTTTGCAGTGGGTGGATGTCGTGCTGCCGGTTTGTCTAAACTAAAGCCCGGCTCAAACCGCTCCGACTCTAAACCACAGAAAGATATTTTGGCCTACTTCCGCAACGCGTTTGCTTTCCAGAAACGGTCGGTATTTGTTGCCGTCTGTTCGCTTGCATGTACTAGTGATGTTAGTGAGGCCATAATCCGAGGCCATGGCCCATGGTCAGAACCATGAGGTAGGCCACCTTCGAGGCCAGAAGGATTTGGCCGAGGTCAAGGCCAATTGTTTGAAGCTGAGGCAAAGCCTGGGGTCAAAGGTAAAACTGTAGAAGTGACAATGACATCGTAAGCTAAATTTTTTATGGCGTTAATGAGGCCAAAGCAGTGCACAGGCCAGACCAAGGCCAAATGCTTACGGCCAATGCTGTGGCCATGGTTCCGAGCCTGAGGCCAAAATTTTGGCCTCAAAACCACTTTGGCCTCGAAGATTCAACGTCTACAGGATGGGCCAGAAAAGTAAGCCTCCAAACGTTTGTCCATATTTCTGCCAAATATTGACAAATTTTCACTCAGGTATTTTTAATTTTGTACGTAGTGATTTTTGTGGAAAATTTCACATTACACAAGGTAGTATAGTGATGTAAGGTGTGCTGGGATTTTATTAATTAAGTTAATGGAGATTTGATTATTACTTAAATGAATACAGTACGTAAGTAAAAGTTTTTTAAGTTCTGTCGAACTCGCATTGTTGTTGAGGCACTTGGGCAGATATGGAAAAAAACCTGGAGTAAACCCACCTAAAAGCTCTCTAACAAACCCACACAAAAACCCAAATGTGTCCAAATTTAATCCAGTTTTAGCTTCTTGTTCCAGTAATAATGAAATATTTTATCATGACTAAGTTTTTTGAAAAAATGTGAACCTACAGATTCACAATTATTATTTTAGCCATGAGGAGCAAACAGAAGCTCATATGAATCAACCAACTGACAATCCCAAAACCTATCAACTCGACCTTTTTACAAAAACCTAAAAACACAAAAACCTAAAACCAAAAAACCCATTGCGGTGAGCTTTTTAAAAAAACTGTTTTTGCAACCCTGGTTTTAATGTGTCTGTCTGGTGCGTGTTGCAGGTAGGCATTGACGGAAGCCATGACGTCATCATGCAACCAGTAATTTCATGGACAGATTGACACGGCGATGTGATCAGCGGTGTTGTGGAAACTTTGTGAATTTCCAACGGAAAAGATTATTCATGTTCAAAATTCCAACTTTGCCGTTAAACTGGTCTTGAATTGGGTTTTTCCGCCCCAAATTTTGCATATTTGGATGAAAATTTTCGGACAAGAAGTTTTTCCAACAGTTTTCTCGCAGCCAAATATTTAGGGTAGGCAATTGCCCCCTTTCCCTCCACTTGACCACAGTGCCACTGGATGTGATATTAGGAAATTTAATTTTTACCGATTGAATTTGCTTGATGGATTATTTTACCGTAGTTTTGTTAATTGTCTGTATGCCCTCCTTCAAAGCCGGTGAAAACTGCATTACTGGTATTGCATTATCTGTGTATTATTATGCGGCAGTTCTATATATTATAGTCTTGTTTGTCTGTTCATCTGTCATGTATGGGCTCATAAATAACTTGAAAACGAAATGGTGCAGAAAACCTGAATAGGTGTTGCTAGCTAATTTGCAGTTTCGGAGGCAGGTTTGACTTGGCCTTTAAGACTAAAGCCATTGGTTTTCAAGTCTAAGGACAGAGTCGCGTTTCACTCTTTTCATTTCTCCGAGAAATCTCAGAATAAAGGCAGGTGTAAAACGAGAATTCTATGCAGCATCTCAGAAAATCAATGCAAAACACGCCTCAGACGTTTTTGAAGGCCAAGGTCACAGTTTTTACGTGCAAGCAGGGCCGGATTACTGCATAGGCCAACTAGGCTATGGCATAGGGCCCCACTCTTTTCAGGGGCCCCGCGCTAAGCAAAGAAAAAACATTGAGAAAATTAAAAAACACAAAAACGTGGCAAGAATAAAAAAACGTAAAAAAACTTTTTTACGTCTATGATTATTTGTGCTTTGCATTGATACAAATCTGTCTTAGACAGTCACTTTGGCTGTATATTTGCATGATGTATGGTTTATTCTATTATTGTATGCTTGGACTGTATGTGTAATGGCCCCTCAAAATGTTTAGGCCTAACTAGTCAATTGACCAGGCCCGTCGAGAGCCACCGCGGGACTCGGGGAAACATTTTCGCATGGCCCCCAAACATTTACATGGGGCCCCGCTGGGGAGAAAATTTTTGAATTTTTCTTTTCAGAATGGTACATTCTGGCGTACTTTATATTTCTGGCCGACGGCAAACCCCCCCCCCAAACGTCCCCGGGGCCCGGGTATCTTA
>Ga0209671_1006522_pt1 | contig 11984 bp, 8 predicted proteins | sample WorMetHERISLAND2_2_FD_187401 | JGI IMG/M metagenome (GOLD analysis project Ga0209671, IMG submission 187401) | Marine gutless worms symbiont microbial communities from Max Planck institute for Marine Microbiology, Germany - Olavius geniculatus... | ecosystem: Host-associated > Annelida >...
TTAATAATTAGAGAATTTTGCCACCATTCCACTTAGAAGTGGTAAAAAATACTTGGCCGGTGTCTTCCGGGCCAGGGGTAGATTACCCCGCGAACCCGCTGTTAAGTTAGATATCTGTAAAGGGTCGATCTCCTCCACCACTAAGCAAGGAGCCATGTCAGATAATCGGGAACCGGAAGTGACTGGTGCCCCGTCAGCAGATGCACGGAGCGTAGAAGTAGTAGAAGCAGAAGCAGTAGCAGGGGCGAGGGGACCGGCGAACTTTACATACAATTCAGCCAGATCACTATATGTATGCATATATAAATAATACGTGCGCTAATTTTCGCGTTATAATTCAAAGCAGTTGCTCTGAAAATGGCACACAACTTTAGGGGGTTAATACTTTTTTTCACTTTTTGCCGCTCTTTGTAAACTTGTATCGAGACGTTAATTTCGGTTTAGTGTGATAGGTTAAAATATAGGTCTATTGTCATTTGCATGGTAGCTTTAGTTTTTTAGCCTTTTAGCACGTAAGAGCAAGTCGATCTGCATTAAATTCTGTTAAAGAGTCTCCTGTTCTGCAGAGCACAGAGACAGAGCACCGAGACCTGAGAAGAGATTACACTGACATCATTAAGTAGCACGCCGAAACACCGTCTGCTATAGTTTCTTTCTGCGTGTACCGTAGGCCTAACCCGCCCATCGGCGTCGGCATACATGTCGGCATACTCTCGTCTCACGTGCGTACGTATATAGTATAGGCCTAGTAGATCTAGTAGTGCACTGTCTCACAGCATGAAGTCATGCGCCGCGCTTCTTTGAATGAACCTGACTGCTTGTTACCATTAGCAGCAAGCAGCAAAGGTATGCGACAGTAACAGTACTGTAGGTATGAATGACTGGCAGCCCAAGCCCACACATTGATATTATGCATACTTGCTCGTTGTTACATGCTGACGTGCGTATGTTATGTAGGCCTACGCTCGTGTGGAGTAGTCTATAGTTTGTACGGAAGACCATTCAGTAGTCACGCTAGGCCTATACCCAGCGACTTCCGGCGTCCCAAGCAGTGGCGTAATACAACAAAGACGACAGCGACGACAACAAAGTTCAAGACACGCGCTGTAGGCGAATGACTTTAGCCTTTCTATACGTTGCAAGCGGCACGAAGTCTTCATTCGATATTGCACCGTCGTTTTGGGTGCCGTTTCTCGAGTTTCACGGCTAAGCCTAACAAACCCGACGGTTTCTGATCGTTCTTAACTTTGTACTTGTTCGTTTAGTCCGTGTTATGGCACTTAACGCTGCTAATTCAGTTTTATTATTGCACGACGACGAAGTAAAGCTCATAGCGTTACGGCGTAAGATCTTCTATTGCTGATGGAAGCTTTATAGTTGCGGTGAAGGGTTGTAAATTAATGTATAGTACGGCCAGGATGGCGTTGCGCCGGCGTCATTCCCCTGCGGTTGGCGTCTCTGCGGTTCTAGCGTTTATGTCGGCGTTGACGTCACGAGCGTCAGGCAGCACGTGCGAAAAACCGGCGTTCAACGACGTAGCGTCGAGAACCCTACAGTCGACACTCGTCTTCCAGGGACACCTGCAGGCACACACCGCCGCCACCCGGCAGCCGGAGCGCCACCGGACATCTGACAGAGCGACGACGATCAACGTCGTGGAGTTCAACGTGACTCGCGTGTTGAAAAGCAGCAGCAGCGGCGGCGGCAGGATGCTGGCAGAAACGCGGACAGTGAGTGTAATTGCCGACTGTTCTCTGGACACGGAGGACGGAGATGCGTACGTCGTATTCGCAGTGGAGGAACTCAGCAGCAGAACCGAAGAATCTACACGTCGGCCGCTGTATCAAGTGCTCGGACAACCAATCCAGTCATCCAGGCGTGTCATACGTCAAGTCCTCGAGTACACCTGCGACGAATGTGGCGGTCTGTGAAAACTTATTTTCAGTTACTCTAGTTTTGTTTTAGTTGCTTTATTCAAGCACGCGAAAATAGGCTATAGTCTTCAGCCGAAACAACACCAGGCTAGATATGCAATTTTTCTGCAACCAGTTGCCTGGTTTTAAAAAATTTTTTGAAGCTGCTTAATCTTGACACTGCTCGCAGGTGCTGCCGTCGAGTTTTCGCGAATGCTTTTACTGATTATCCAATGTTGACCCTGCAAATGTCAGTTAAGTTCATAGGTAGGCTTAACGTACTCCAGCGTATATATCTAGTCAAGTGTCTCCGTCGCTGATTTAAATTTTGTTCTTAAATTTCCCGAAATGGAAGATTTTCAGCATCAAATTTTCGACAATAAGCAAATGTTAAGACGGACTAAAATTTAGGAAGACAATGCCTCTTTTCCGCTCTGCCATGACACTACCGTTTGGAGGACCAAAACTTTTCTGACTTGCGACTGTGATATCATTTGCATTGTCTGCATGAGTGTGTCTGGTACGTCTGTCAGGTGTTCGTCCGACGATCAGGCTCAGACCACGAACATCATCAGTCGACGTGCGAGTCGACCAGCGTCTACGTCTGCAGTGTACTGCAGGGCAAGGTCGACCACCGCCCAGATACGTTTGGACTAAAAACGACGCGCCGCTGACCTCCACTCGCCATTTGCAGATCAAACAGTTAAGGTAGTTTCACATTTCCATGTTATTCAGTACATTTTGTGGGCTTCTATATAAGTGCTATGCGTTTTGATTTTTCTTGTATAGTACTGATTGATGTCGTAATGGTTTAGACGTTAAACGTACGATCAAGCGAGGTCGTGTGTTTGACTCCAGGTATAGGGGATGGATGACTGTGTGCGGACAAGTAGGCCTAAATCATCTCGGTATGGTTGAATAGCCAATCACTAATGTCAGCTCAGCCTTCCATCCCTCCATCAAAAGCATGTTTGCTTGTCTAGAGGTAATTAAAACGGGTACGTGGTGTAAACGCACGTTCACCTGTATAGGGCATGAGCGTATAGGAGCCGAGGGGTCAGGGAACAGTCGCCCCCCAGATTCGGGCAAAATGCGTTAAAAATTCAGGCAAAAACGGAGAAAAATTTGGGCAAAAAAGAAGTGAAAAATGCAAAAAATACAAAACAAAAAATCCAAAAAAATAGTTTAACGCGTATATTGCAGAGCCCCTGCAAACTGAACGAAAAGTTTTTAATAGGCCTACATTTTCCTCCACTAGTAAGCCCTATAAGGAACGTCGGTAAATAATAGTGAAAATTAGATTTTATGTCGTTTAGGTTAGACCTAATGTTTTTGGGCAAAGCAGGACGCAGGGTCAGTCAGTTTTACGAAAAGTTTTACTGAGTTATTGATAGGCCTACATGTACGTTACATTTTATGACCACCCCACCCTATATAACGTTATACCTACCCTAACTTTTATATAACACCAACTCTAAATCTTACCCCCCCCCATCTGCAGTCTAATCTGAACCACGTTGCAACAAAACACATCGAATCAATACAAAGTTATTGTTAAAATAGTCCTAGTAGCATATATAGTGAGAATCTCAACATTGAACAGCGGAAAATCGATTCAGACTGACATACTAACGGACCGACAAACTGCAACTAGAAGTCAATAAATTTTGGTAGCGTCCAAGTGCAATGAAATGAAGCGAGCATGAATCAGACTATACTAAGTAACAAAGACAAACACATATGGATTGTCCATGGTGGCCTGACTAACTTTTACCTGATAAAAATAGCAGTAAACATTGACAGGTTTTTCTTGTAAAACGTTCATGTTCAAAGCCACATTTCTCAGACAGAGAACGGAAGTTTGAAAATGCCGAAACAACTTGCAGTAATTATTGGACACTGTGCAGTAAGCAATGCGGTCAATTTGCGGGTTGGGTTTCTGCCTGTTTCTGCAGCTCAAATGCTTAAATGAGTTTTAAACCGTCAACCAAGACACCAACATTTTTGCTGATAATGATGCTCAGTATAGTGGGAAAAAGACATTGTTTACTGTTTAGCTACAGAGCAGTCAGAGCCTGGCTGACTCGAATCTGACATTTGTAACAAAAAAAATGATGAAGTAGCCTACAGTACGTGTCACTTACGACGCCACCCACGACTTTCTGTCAACGACAATGCCTCCACAGGAAAATATTATTGAAACTGAACTAAATTAATCAATTTCTTGTTATAGCGGGTACTTGTTGTATTACTTGAGAGTTTGTTTCAAGTACTTAATTGTACTTGAAACTAGTCTTGTAGGCCTACTTGTACTATTTTCGACTCTAATATGCTTACTTGCAACATATCCGCGTGTGAGTTTTGCAGATTCAAATTACAATGTGTAATTAAAATTACAATGCTCATTGACAAAAGACTGTTCATAAGAGACTGCTTAACCGTACCTCGTGTTTAACTGTTACTGAAAACACTGTCAGTAATGTGTCGACAGGTAGAGAGGGTACACAAAAGGTACAACCTTTCCGAATTTTTTTTGTTGACTTTTGCATCAACATGGTGTGTTTGGGTGCATTTTGACACTCGAAAAATAGCTTGAAGTTTCACATTGAACGATCGCCATTTCTGGTCTCCTGAAAGGGCATGTTCCGTCAATGTCTTTTTGATGCAGGAAAATATGTAGAAATGCGAAAATATGCACTGAAATATGCAAAAACAATGCGGCATATATGCGCATATGCGGCATAATTTCCGCATGTGGGCTTTTGCAAAATATGCGGTCCAATCGCATATGCGATCACAGGTTCGCATAGGAGGAACCGGCATCCCTACATTATGGCTTTGCTAGTGACTGAAAAATTACTCTGGCAAGTTGCCTTCGCTGCCCCCCTAAGCGAAATAGTCTACTACGCCTATGGCATCGGGTGGCAGGAAAAAACTGTGATCCCGCATATGGCATAGCTCTGAGATGGGTCAACGTTAAAAGCTTTAAGCATTAGGCTTTAACCTGAATTGCAAAGTTGGCTCACGTCATGATACTTATTTTTATTATTCTATTTTCTAATGAATTGTTCTGGGTTAAGCCTAATTAACGCGACGAGAGTCGACCGAGAGTTGTGTGCGATCACGTGCTCAGTGTTGAGTTTTGTTGTGTGCGTGCTCGTGAAGGCGAGGGTCGAGGCTGCAGGTGAGGAGAGTGACAGAGCAGGACAGCGGCGTGTACAAATGCCAGGCGGTCAACGTCGTCGGCAACTCGAGCGTCAAAGCAACACGACTGAACGTCACACCAGGTGCACACCTTGATCGCGGCTCAGTTCTCGTAGTGTTTCGTCCAACTTTTTTTTGTGCTGAGATGATGCTTATACGAGAAATGTTGTACACTGTAACGTGTGACTAATCTGATGCAGGCCTACGCCACGCTCACCGCCGATACTTTAACCAGAACCATTTCAACCGCCGACCACCAAAACCACCAAAACCAATACTCACAAAACCCAATCTACCCCAGAACCAAAGTTCCCAACGTACGCGGAGTGTATCAGACGAACGACCGATTGCAGTATAGGAAATATACGACAGTTTTTTTAGCCCTAAGAGCTACGGTAGTCACTGACTAAAAACGGTGAAACGATTAGGTTAGACTTTTCACTCCTCAGTCCGGCCCCAGCATCGTGCGTTTAACAAATGGTCAGATCCGTAAATTATTATCACGGTTTTGCTGCGAATTTTCTGCGAGGTCTAATGGTAAAAATTTCTGATAATGGTTCAGTATTTAGTAAAGATGTGGGTACGAGTTTGGTGAATGGTAATTCATGACGGGCTGCCTGTACGTGCATGTGTGCAGTGCATCGTGCCACGACCGAGAAGTTCCACTCTCAGCTGTGTGCAACTCAAGACTACTATTGTCTCAATGGCGGTACCTGCTACACGGTGGTCAGCATCCAGAGGCCCTACTGCCAGTAAGAACGTCCTTCATCGTGTATACACCTTAGCATTTCCGACAACATCTGTGATTTAGGGGCCTATTTGTTATTCTTATTTCTCACGTTTATACGCGTGAGAGCATAGCTATAGCGCATATTAGGTACGCTAACTCTATCTGTCCGTCTGTCACAACCCGGTACCGTTTAGAGACCAGGTAAGATAGACTTTGGGTTTTCACCATAGGCTATGATAGCGTCGAGTCTCTAGTATTTTGTGACAAAATTTTATGCCACTGGGTAAAAAGGGTTCCCACGAACGAGGGGTGAAAGAGGAGCAGCCTCCTTAAAAGGCGTTATTCTACCGCTATTGGCTCGTCTAACATGAAAATGGTTGCAGATAGGCACAGACATGCTGCTTATCATAACAAGCACTGCAAGCTTGCACTGCATAATAAGCAAACAAGCTTATCATAACTGGTGACGAGTTTCTTAAGAATGTCAACATCAATGACCGTGGATGACCCTAGATCTTAAAAATAATAGTTTTAGTGATTTTGGGGCGATTTTTGGATGCAAAACAGTGAATTGCGTCGAAATGGATGGAGATAGACCAAGATTACCTGCGAACATGAAGTGCTATAGGCTGTCGTGCGTATTACGAACTCAGATTCTTTGTTATGCCTAACGTGTAGGCCGATTGTTCTGTTTATAAAATTACATAGCGTAAGCTTTGGCTATAGACACTGGCGTAGCCATAGGGAGGCAGTGGCGGCATGTGCCCCCAACCTGCTTAATTACTCAGATTAATGTCAAAAATGCACCACAACACTATTTTTAACAAATTGATAATTTTCTGGGAAGAGGGCACAGCCCCTCCCCAGACCCCTTTTCCAGTGGAGAGCGGACATCCCTCTCTACACCGTACTTCCCTACATCCAATAGATGCAGCAAATCCTGCCTACGCCACTGTGGTTAAAGCGGTAAATTTTAGTCGTGCCAAAACGGACGCACGTTTCGCTTCAGCGGCTGCGCTTCTTGTTGCTGATGATAGTAGGGTAGGCCTATACATGACAGTCATCTGATGTGACATCGGACTTTTATGTGAATACTTTAATCTGGACGCTAGGCTGTAGTGTATGCCATTGCTATTAGGCTACAAGGTACAGTACGAACATGATAATGATATGAAACGAGATGCGGTGGACATAATTGTTCCGAATTCTTCGAGTATATGTTTCTGCCAAGAATTGACGAAATCGAATGACAGACATCTAACAAAGATAATATGTAAATGAAAAGGTTGACTTTCTCTGATATACTGTGCACTACAGTCTGTGACGTGCAGTGTGATGTACTGGTCTGTGCTTAGATGTCCGGCAGCGTATGACGGTACTCGCTGTGAAGTGAAAGTGGTCGCGCCAATCCTTAAAAAAGTTAAATATGTAACAGGTAGCCCAACCGTTTATACTCATTTTTTATTTCTGATTTTGAGTATTTTTTTTTATTTTGATATTATTAGGCGACATCGCTGCAGCGTAAGTGTTTCCGCCTACTTTTACATATTTCTCCGTAGCGTGGTCTGTCTGTCTGTCACATTCGGATTTAAAATTTTCGACGCCATTTGACAGAAACATTGCATTAATCCCCTGACCCTCATAGGAAGGGAAGATTTATGGGTCGAACCCTAGCCAAAACATAAAATTACAAATTACAGCCAAAACGTCAGTCTCATGCTGCCACCTGACGAATACAAATGATTCCCCCTTTTGCCAAATTATTTTGGTCCTTGTTACTATTAACGTTGTCGTAAAATCGCTTGCTGTGTTTAGGTCCATAATATGTTATAGACCTACAGCATAGGTTTTGGCTCAGCTGAGGCCAGCAGTCGATTTAGCACGCGTTTCAGCTGATCATTGGCTGAAATTCTGTGATGAATTTTGCAACGTTTGCTAGCTATATCGACGTTGCTTGATAGGGTGTGTGGACCCATGGCGTTGTCGTTGTAGGTGGGCTGCGGACAACGATGAAATCGCCTTCTGGCGTTATACTGCTCATCCTGCTTTCTTCAGCACTGCTGGCCGTTGTCACCACCATCATCATCACAATCACTTCTATTCTCAGGTCAGCAGCTGCCGTCTTTGATCACTGTTTTTGTTATAATTATTGGCTGACTTTATAACCTATTTAATTTTGACATTTTGGATGTGGTTATTTTCTGATTGATTGGTTTGTAACTTGCAACTTTTCGACAGCAGCTGAGGTTTTTTCTTGCCAATTAATGTATACTTAGTTCTATGTGAAAGTTCCGTTGTAACAACAAGTCAAAGGTCGTCTGCATGCAGTTGCAAAATATGACTGATAACAGCTGCAATAGTACCCAGTGTATTTTACAGACGTAGGCCTACTGTCGCTAAAAATTAAATTTAACCCACGTGCCTAAATTAGGCCTGTTTTATCATCTACCGTTACATTAGGTGTCCCATATATGGGATCGTAGGCATAAATGGGTTAAGCTTGACAAATCAATGAAACACCATTATTTTGTAGCCTGACACCTGGTGTACATACACCGTGTTCGGAAAAAAGTAACCTCTTAGACATCGTACAATAAAAATGTCAAGTCTAAACAAATTTAAACAAAGTTTCATACGATTAATCCCCCAAGAAATTGCTGAAAAGATCACCAAATTTTGTTCAAAAATAATTTTTTAGAGCGGAGTTATTCATTGTTTAATATCGATAATAAAATATCTCCGTTACCAATTAGGCATTACATAAGTAAACCCCGCGGTTGCTATACAATTTTGTAACTTTAACAAAAAGCTCCCGATTTTAGCGAAATTATGCGTCAATAATAGGCCATCCATTGGCAATAAAAATGCCAAATTTCATTTAAATCCGCTGAAAGGAACAATAGTTTCAGTGGTTTATGTGAGGTGACCCCAAAACACTTCAGTTTCAGGTTTTTGTGGATTACGTCAGACACAAAAGACATGAAACTGAAGTATTTCGGGGTGACTTCACAGAAGTTGCTGTAACTATTATTTTCTTTGGCAGATTTACTTGAAATTTTGCATTTTGATTGCCAATAAATTATGTATTGTTGATATGGAATGTTGCAAGAATAGGGTGTTTTTTGTTAGAGTTACGAAAATGTACATTAACCGCAGGGTTGACTTATGTAACGCCATATTGGTAAAGGTGATATTTTGTTACCGTTATTCAACAATTCGTAACTCCACTCAGACATAATATTTTTAAACGAAATTTGGTAATCTCTTTAGGAATTTATCGAAAATTAATCATATAGAATTTTATTTAAATTCGTTTAAATTTGACATTTTTTATTGTTTGATGTCTGGGGGATTACTTTTTTCAGGACACAGTATTTACTCGTAGCTAGTTGCGCTAGAGAATCGTGGCTCGCAGCACAAGGGACGCCTCGTGTATTCGACTGCACGCTCTTTTGTGGCTGGGGGACCAAAGCCTCAAGAAGGTGGCGGGCTTGCTCAGGCCCAGACCGTAATGGTTTAAAGGTGCCTCTGGCACCAAAACCCCGTTAAAGCGCCGGCATGCGTGGAAGGGACAGCGGCCACGAAAGGGCGGTTTTGCTTCGTTTTGTTTCGTTGTATAATACTTGCTGTAGCTATAGCGAGCGCGCAAAAGGCAAATAGAAAATCTTGGGAAGGTGAAGGCGCAAAAGACAAATAGGAAATCTGTCGGGTTGGCGAGGGAGCAAAATACAAATAGGAAATCTTGGGATGGCAAGGGCGCAAAAGACAAATAAAAAATCTGTCGGGTTGGCGAGGGCGCAAGAGGCAAATAGAAAATTTGTCGGGATGGAGATTGTGCAAAAGGCAAATAGGAAATCTTGGAAAAGCGAGGGCGCAAAATGCAAATAAGAAATCTGTCGGGTTGGCGAGCGCGCAAAAGACAAATAGACAATCTGTCGCGTTTTTGCAATGATTTTGTCCAGTAATAAGCCGCAGCACGAAGCAAATTACTTGCATGTACTCAACGCTGCATATGATCTGATAGTTGTATAAACTGTCCAGAACATGTTCACTTAGTGCTTTCCCAACCGAAAATAACTACCTAAAATATAGCCTGATTCATGTTTTTACTGTGAACTGGTAGAAACAAGCACAGGAAGCGTGAATCATCGCGCAGGAGGAACAGAGAATTCGGTCGATTGATTCGGGACGGTCAGAGCAGCAGCAACAGCACGGCTAGCAGCAACGCGGCGGCGAGGATATCGGCGTACCGTAGCACCTTGCACAGCAACGTCGCTGATGACATCGACACCCAACAGTACCACCGAGACGACGTCAGTCAACCGACTCAACTCACAGCCAGCAACGGCGCGCAGCCGGCTACTGCAGGCGTCACTCAGCGCGGCTATGAAGACCACAATCATAACGCACTGTGATGACATTGTATACAATCAGGGGCGGATTAATGCTTAATTTTGTGCGGCCCCTTGAACAACGAAAAAAGCGTTTGTACTATTTCATTGTGTGTAAGCCCTTAAATCCAGTTAAGTGGTCTGTGCACGGAGCGTTGTGAGCTCAGGCGTCTATTATCTCCCATAGCCGTCTGTTTCTAGATTTGTTTCATGTTTTTTTATATAACAGTACATGCATTTCACTTCCTCTCATTTAATTAACATTAAAACACTTTGCTTTAGAGTTTATGTGCTAGATTAAATGGGGCAGCTTCTTGTATGGCAGTTTTCTAGTGCAAAACATTAATCACGTCTTAGAAACATAGAGACTGGCCAAGCTGCTTTCACTGTCTCATGCCTTCATAATCACTATGTATTTTTTACTGCTTGGTCGGGATTTGACTGTTGATCTTAGCAACAACATTGAAAGTTTGCTTGAAAGACTCCAACATGGTGGTTACTTGAAAGAGCATATATCTTTTGGTAAACTCTCTACTGATGTTGTTTCTCGTGCTTTGCTTTTACGCGTGACAGCTATGCTTCGCGCGTCTTAGCCATGGCCTTGGCGTCTGTGTGTCCGTCTGTCACACTCTGCAGCCCTATCAAAACGGTGCAAGCTAGGATCACAAAATCTTCACCTTGGGCTGCCCCAAGGACTCAAGTTTTTAGAGACAAAATTTCGTGTCCCTAGGTGACGGGGGTCCCCTCGAACAAGGGCGTCAAATAGGGGTACACATAAGAAGACGTTATTTTGCCGTTATTGGCTCCTTTAGTGTGTAAACGGTTGCAGATAGGTACATACATGCTGCGTATCATAACAAGCACTGGTGACAGGCTTTTAAGATTTATCAACATCAATGACCCTGAACGACCTTGAACCCCCCCACCTCCCAAAGGCATTTTTAGTGAATTTTCCCCAATTATGGATGCAGCACAGATTTCAACACTGAATTGCGACGAAATGGCTGGAGATAGACCAAGACAACCTGCATATGAAATTTTCAGCACTAAACATAGATTTCACATGTCCAAGTCCCGACCCTTTAGATACAAGGAGGCCGGCGCAGGTGGGCGTCAAAGATGGTTATCCCCACTAAGAAGTGGTTATTTTGCCGCTGTTGGCTCGTGTAGCGTGAAAACGGTTGCTGATAGGCACAGACACACTGCTCAGGCCCTATCATAACAAGCAACAGTGACAAACTTTTGAATGGTGTCAACAACGATGACCTTGAATAAATCCTCAAAAACGGGTTGTAGTGTTTTTTTGCAATTTTCGGCTGCAGCGCACATTTCAAGAGTGGATTCGCCATTGACTTTAATATGGCTGATTAGTCACATATGTCAGTAGCAGAGATTACGCTCTTGCGTTCTCCATCATTGATTACAGCATGCTGAATAAAAATCCTAGATGTCTGCGCTCTACTTTTGTTATATTTCTATCACACACAATGCAGGTTAGACAGAAACAAATTTTTTAGTTTAACCTGTGCTAATTTATTTTTTGGTAAATAGCAACTGTGCAGTCGGCTGGCCAACAGTTGTCACGCAGTCACAAATTTCACTTTGGTGGCAAAATAACGTACAGTACATACTGACATGTACAGAGTGTTCCAAAAAAACGGATACCCAGTTTTATTTTTGGGATAACTTTGGTAATTCAGCACCGATTTTAACCATTCTTTCACTGTTACAAGCAGAAATTTATGG
>Ga0209671_1006523_pt1 | contig 11984 bp, 7 predicted proteins | sample WorMetHERISLAND2_2_FD_187401 | JGI IMG/M metagenome (GOLD analysis project Ga0209671, IMG submission 187401) | Marine gutless worms symbiont microbial communities from Max Planck institute for Marine Microbiology, Germany - Olavius geniculatus... | ecosystem: Host-associated > Annelida >...
AAAGAGGGGTGGGTGTCAACGTTAGGCTCTGATTTCTCTAAACTAGCCTATGTATAACAGCGACGACGTTTTATAAACTCGCTTAAATAATAACTTGTTTATGTTTTCAGCCTAGTCTGTTTGTCCACGACGCTAGACAAATGAACTGTGATCAATTTTTTTTCGGAAGAATGGCACGTCGCCCAAGTAACTAGTGATTAGATTTTGTTGGCAATCATCACTATAATCATAAACGCAGTGAGACCGATAGCGCATTGCTGATTAACAGTGGCTACATCATTTGCGGAAACAAACGAGTCTTTAGAGCTTTGCAAAAAGCTGGAGCAGAATAAAGGTTGACGTGGGAAGTAATCTGATTCCGGATGCTTGGACCAGATCCAGAAGTTGTTCTAAAGATGTTTATATCAAAAAGTAAAGTCCGTTTCATTTGTCACGTGTAAGATTGGTGCATGCTTGTGATCTCTGAAAGCTGACTCTAACACTTTACTTTTGTAACTTTGTGCTATTTTGTGCTTTTGTACATACCGGTAGAATTAGAATTAGTCATTTTTCATAGACTCCAATTTTAGAGAATATTTCCAGATTATAAATCATCGTCGAAAATGTGATTTCTTGTACATTTTTATTGTCTATGGGTGCACGAAAATATTGAAGACTTAATTTAAACACGCAGGTTTAGCTAATAATTGCAATTCCTGAATTCTGATTCAAAACAAACGGACAACGTACCAAACACGGCCTTATTTTTAACATAAAAATTTTATTTGCAACACATAATAAAGCAAACAAAAAAACTCGCAGTGCACATGCTACAACGTAAAATACTCAAATACTCGTGAGGAATGCCAGAAAGATGCAGAACTTAGTAACCCAAGAGATGTACCGGTAGTTGAAAAGACGGTCATATGCACAGAACGTAACAAAACTACAATCGAAACACCATATACACTGATAAACGTTCACACACAGCTGGGCAATCTGGAAGCAGCGGAACAATTTGACACTTAAGCGTGTGAATGCAATGTAGAATAATGACCAGGACATTTTCTGGTTACCAGAAGATCATGGCAAATCTTCCACAAGTACCCATGTTTGAGAAAAAAGGCAAATGATGGGCCGGGCTGTTTTGTCACTTCTGAAATAGTTCCGCTGCTTCCAGTCACAAGTTAGAGTACAAAAATATGTAAAAAAGCATAACTCAAACTTCCACGTTGACCCCACTGTTTAAAAACACACAAAGTGATAGAGATGGGAGAAAATGCAAGCGTTGTTGCATCACCCGACATGAAGCTGTTACGTGTTATCACAAGAGAAAAACAACAAGCAAATTAAACAATGTACTAAACACGGTATACAGCGTACATCAGATGGGCACACAACACTAAGCAGCTTGGACGATGTGCTCATCTAGACACTGTGTAGCATTTAATATAAAGTCACCAAACAGTCAAACTAAGCAGACAACTTGCAGCCGATGACTGCCAGCAATTACTTGTTTATAACATTTACTATAACAGTTCCAATCAAGAAAGTATGCAGCATTTGTAGCTGTCAGTACTGACAATGATGGCTGGACCACAGAGGGCAACACAACCTGTAAAAACGGCTCCAACCGCTCCAAACAGTTCCCATTTGGCACCCAGCATGGCCCAAAGTATTTCTGACAACTAGCTGGTAAAGCAGAAAAATAAAAGTAATTGCAATAGCAAACTGGTGTCAATAGTCTACCAGGATTGACTGAACGTTTACTATGCCAACAAATGACACCTAGAAGTGTTTCATTTCTCACACAGCAGTAAATTTTGCAACTTCTTTGCCACGTTTTCTGATTCATCTAAAACATAATAATTTTACGACGTATTGAGCTGAAAGTTTTCAGTCATGGCACATGCTGCTACTTACTATCTGCAAACTCTGAGATCAATGCATCAACTGTCACCATACAACCGACATGCACAGTAAAACATACAAACATACAAAGCAATATGTAACCGGCTGCTGTGTTTATCAAGAACATATTCAGACCACAACTTGCACGAGTCATGGTAGCGCAGACTCTGGCTCAGAATGCTAACTGAACAATACCCAGTCGAACTAGTGTTGCTGCAAAAAGGTGGTTTCTTCCAGCCTATTTCCAGTGGACATATGTCTACTCAGACCACGATCGCAAACATATCCAAGAAAACTTGCTGACTGCTGGCCCTTTCATGGGTCAAATGCCCTTCTACATAGCCAATCAAAATAACCATCAAAGTACTAAAACCAGGAAGTGTAAAAAAGTGCAAAAGTAACTGAATATAAATAAGCAAGCCAAGCTATTTAGATGAATATATAAAACAATGAGAACTTGGTTAAATATAGCTCAACATAATAAAACCAAAAGCAGTCAAACAGCACAACCCTCCACCAATATGTCAACATTTTATTTCAGTGTTAACCTGCAACACACCAGCAAAAATAAGACTCATCATAAAACTCATGGCACTACGGTGCTGATATCTACAAATAATAACAATATATGATGTTGCTATTCCATACCTTACAAATGGGTGAAAAATGCCATGAAATTTGTGCACGTGGATCACGATTCAAACGACCACCAAAATCCGACCAATTATTGTTTCTCCAGCTACACTCTACCCCTTCAAAAAAATTCATCAAAGTCAGGTTGTAACTAATTCAGTAATCTTGTTGACAGACACAGACATGTGACGAATTTCAGATTCACATTTGACAACATGTGAATATTGACCACTTTTTAGCTATTCAATATTTGACAAATAGTTGGTAGCATTTCTGACAAAAGTGAATAATTCATTTTACGCAACTTGACTGAATTTAACTAAACTTCAGATAGAGGATACTGACTGAAGAGAACAGAACACTCTGGATGTTTCATTTTCTTAATGGTACTTGATTGATTTAACTGAAATTTGCCTTAGATACTGATTTTTTTCTGACTGAACACTGAAAAACTACTTTGGATGTTTTGCTTTATTCAAATACAGGTGTAGTGAAGTTTTTTTGAGGCTGAATAACTATTCGCATTCATATTCATTATTCGACAAATAGCAAATTTAATATTCGCATTCGACGAATGCGAATATTTTCCAGCTTCGTCACATCGCTAGACAAACAAACATAATGGGAAATGAGGTAAAAACTTTGTCACTTTGGAAAAGATACTGCAATGTATCTATTGCACAGTTGCAGGCAATATACACTGTGTCCCAAAAAACATCCCCGACATTTTTGATTCTCATTTGAAAACCAGTTAACAGATTTTGATAATTTTTGGTAAGAATATTCCTGACACAACTTGCCATCAAATGACCACTCAGTCTCCCACCTCACCTATTGTCCGCTTCTGCACTACTTAGGGAAAGCAGATCAAGCGAAACATTTCAAGGTATGTTTCGCTTGATCTGCTTTCCCTAACAAAAAACCTGGAAAAAACATCTCTGACATTATCGATTGTAACTCTAAGAAAGATTAGCATATTTTGATAATTTTTGGCAGAAATATTTCTGACACAACTGGCTATTAAAACATTGTTTAACTTCCTATCTCACCCAACATCTGCTTCTGCACTACCTGGGAAAAGCAGACTAAGCATAATACGTGTCAAAATGAATGAAAAGACGTCAATAAATTTCACCTATCTATATCTGTGGCAACCAACAGCCAGTCTATTACAAGGTTTAACTGTCATGCAGCAGTGTGTCTACCAGACAACATTCAGAAATGTTTATGAATTAAAGAAGTGACTGGAAAGGCCTGGATTGGTCTGGAGCAGAACATTATCAATACTGCTGTCAAGGAATGAAGAAAGCTTCTCCATGCCTGTGTTCGCATAATGGTCTGACATTTTTGAGCAATTTTATTGCAAGCAGTTAAAAAATGGAAAACTGGATGAAATGTCAACCAAAGTGTCAGAAATGTGAACAAAATGTGTTTTTATGTGTTATGTTGATTGAGTAATTGTAGGAAGTGTGGTGTAGGTGCAGGCACAACTAGAGTCGACCAGTCACAATACCGTATATGTGTGGCGATGACTGACTGACCATACAGCGATGCTGCGATGCCGGCGCACTCGCATCATTGCCGCAAGTATACGTATGGTGATTGGTCAACTTTAGGTGCGTCTGCGCCTACAGCGCACCTCCTACATAATCATACCGCATTAGATAAAATAAGTAATATTTTGTTGGTTCTGTTATCCCCAGGTAGTGCAGGAACAGACATTGTGTGAGATGGGAAATCAAACGGTCATTTGATGGCCAGTTGTCACAGGAATATTTGTACCAAAAATTATTAAAATCTGATAATCCTTCATGAAGTTACAATCGAAAATGTTCGGGATTTTTTTGGGACACAGTGTACTTTTGCAGCCAATTAGAACACAGAAATTAGTAAATGAACACAATAGCCTTTAACCAGATGAACAAGAAAACATATTACACCACCACACGCAGAAAATCACACTACTTCAATATCAAGCAGAAACTGCAAATGGTTGCCAACCTGCTAGCATCCGTAAAACAACTTTACCGATATAAACATTCACTAATATCCATCTTAGTGTCACTGAAATTCGCACTCAATGCTGACAAAACTCAGTGTTCCTACAGGTTTTCAATAGAAAAATTCCCTGACTTATCCAGTCGTGGAATGACAATTTGCCTGACATCATAGAAACAATAACTATCGCACAAATTTCATAAAAATATTAATGAAACGGTATTAATAGAGCAATATGCAAATAACAAAGGCCGCGGTCAGAGGTCAGGGGGACAAAGCTCCCTGAAGCTGAAACGCATCTAGCTTTTGGACATTCAATGGAAGTTGCAAATTTGCCTGCTTTTTAATATTTGGAGATGCAAAAAATCACAGTTATCCGCAGTCTGCACGATCAAAGATCATTTTCCCTGACTTTTCAAAAATAATACTTTTCCCTGACAACACAAATTCCCCGAAATTTTCCAGTTTTCCCTGACCTGTAGGAACCCTGAAAACTAAAACCCCATTGCAGATCACAAAACCGACTAGAACGTAAATGCACGCAATCAAAATTACCCTATAAGAATCTGCATTTCTAAAATAAAACCGATGCATGCAACAAAATGGGAATTTCACATAAAACTGTAGTTTCAGGCCTATGCACCGTTGGCATCAAAATGATGTCACATTAATGCAACAAGTGACAACAATCTATTAGCTACTTCTGTTATAACAACTGACCAACATCAGCATCATGAGCTGAAAAAAATATGGCGATTGGGCAAAAAAGTGCAATTCGTTTTCACCACTAGTTTCATCAAAATACTCACACTACTAATCCATTTTTAAGCTGCACCTGAAAACTGAAAGGATCAATGCAAACTAAAAAAACACACAAAATCAAACAAATACAGTAGCTCAGTGACTTAAACAAATTTTGTGGTGCAAATTTTTACATTCAGTAACAATAAGCAAACATACGAATGATTCAAAAAACACAAATAATTTGTAGGGGTGCACCAGATCCGATTCGGGATTCAGCTGGATCGTATCTCCAAAAAACATCCCCAACATTTAAATATTCATGACACAGCTTGCCATCAAATGACTGTTCAATTCCTTATCTTATCCAATCTTTGGTTCTGCACTACCTGGTGAACACAGAACAAGCAAAATAGGTGTTAAAATAAACAAAAAAGGGGAAAAACATCTCCTATGTTATCGATCGTAACTTGAAAAAAAATCAAATTTTAATAATTTTTGACAGAAATATTTCTGACATAACTGGCTATTCAATGAGTGCTCAAGTTTCCACTTCACCCAACCTCTGCTTCTGCACTACCTGGAAAAAACAGACTGAGCAAAATATGTTAAACTAACTGAAAAATGCTAATAAATTCCATCTATCCAGCCATCAACTACACTGCTTGACATTTGGAGCATAGTGAAAGTGTGCTATATAAATGTGTTTAATAATAATAATAATATTATAATAATAATAATATCATGCAGCAGTGTGTCTATCAAATGATGGCTCAGGTCTGTGGATCCAGTCCATATCCAGCCAGATCCAAAATCTTAGAATCCAGTGTCTTAAAATCTGATCTGGATCCACATCCAAACATTCTGGATTCAGTGCACCCCTAGTCATTTACAACAAACAAAAAATACACAAACTGAATGGCAATAATCATTAAAAAATACACATTTTATACGAAATATAGCGCCTTCATTGCCGATCCAACCTTCACCATTGTATCATTGTGAGCCTGAAATCAAACGAGATATAACTCTTATTAGCGACAAATATCATCCGAGTCCAAATGTAGTAAATAACATACACAGGTTGGACAACAGCTGTCAACAGCATTTTATTTGGTAATACTTAGGTTAAAAACATTTCGGATCTCTCTAGCATACAACTGACACTCACATGGCATGCTGCCGCTGCCTCCGAAACTGAAGTCATGACCTAACAGTATGGCACAAATCTGATCAGTATTTGCATCTGCTTGTACAAAGCATAATGTACAGTGTTGCAGATCTGCAGTACATCAGAAGTTATTCATGAGAATGCACTACCGCACATATATAATAATGCACTACATAAATAGATATATAACATTTTGCATAGTGCTGGGATGTAGGAATAGTTTTGTGTATGATGGCGGAAACTCGGCACACAATGTTCAGCACTGAATGCACGCATCATCATTCACAGACTCTACCATCAATGAATACTGAAGATATGGCAGAAACCAACCCATGGTAATATTTCAGTTGACCATGCACTGATAAGTTGACTGTGACTTTTGTGACCATTTACCAAATAACCTTTTGGCACCAAAACCAAATCCATTCATCTTCGTCCCAAGATGCAATGCTGACAAGTTGGGCAAATAATCAGCAGCACACTTCAAAGAGAACGATTCTTACCTGGTATTCAAGAACCACGTCCGGGCGTAACTCCAACCGCGACCTCAAAACATGGCTGAAAAAAAAACAACAAATTTTGTCCATAAATACATCCATGCTTCTACATTTCTGAGACAGCACTTTGGTAAAAAGAGTAAATATCAAAAAAGCCCCAAAAGAATGTAAAGATACATTTAGCAAAAAACATAAAAAGAGAAAATGACAACATAAGAAACAACGTCCAACAGTAACAAACCGTGATTAATCAAACTAAATATAATCACTTTCATTTCCAAGCGTTAAAAATGTTTAATAAAACAAGCAGATAGCAACAGCAGCAAGTTAAATATACGTCAACTCGCAGAAAGAAAGTCCATCAAACATGCCAAAGACATCACAGAAAAAACCCAAATTGGTATCTTTAAAACATTTTGTCATTTGTTGACCTTAATCTTTGCACCCATAATCTACTAAGTTAAAATTGATCAGTGCAAACCAAAGATACTGCACTCATGCATGCACACATGAAAAATGACATAAAAACACACAATGCATTCTGGTACTGTTAAACGAATGTGGAAGCACAAAAATGCGCAATACAGTGCGATTCCTGCCATACAATGTGTTGCTAAACTTGATCATAAATGCAGAATGTGCTCCTCACCCAATTTTCATGTTACTGTCGATGTTTGTGGCATCTTTGGTCCAGACAGCAATTTTGTCTCCCTTCATGCGAACGTTCATCACCGCACCACAAATCTCTTCGGTCTCTCCGTCGAATGCTTCGCCAATCAGACACAGCACCTGCACCAACGCACAGAAACACCCAGTCTTCTTGCAAAAAAAGCCTCTATTGCACTGGAGACATGACTACTGCGAGAAAAAAAGACATCTACACGGACTGTCGTAAATGTCTGCAGAACACTGTAGATCCCAAAGATATTCAGGTAGTGAGTTTCAGACACTTCGACCAGCAACAGAAAATGCCCAACCGTATGTGCTGAGACGGTGGCATGGCACAAAAAGTTGATGACTGATGGCCATATGCAGACATGTCAGAAAATGACACCAGAAACTGGAGACCGGTGGTCTATCAAGTAGAACTAATGAGGAGCTTAATGATGCAGAATTCTCAACTCTAGTAGTAAGTTGTTAGGCATATGCTAAAAAATTACAAACAACATGCAGCACACCCTCAGAAACCCACCCAAATACTAACCAGGAATGGTGTATAGTAACGTGTCTGATCCAATACAATGCAATACTGCTACACGATGCCACAAAGTGTATGCAAATGACACAGAATATCAGTATCAGGGTAAACTGTACACAAGCCAATGAAATCGCAAAACGCAAACACCTAAAAAGGCAAGCTGAGACTTCGGCACAAAACACAAATACCAAATGTAAACTAATTATACAGTAAATATCATGATTTGTTAACAGTATATTGCTGTGGTTGAACAAACAGGTTTCATTGGTGACTGGAACGTGTCCAAAGAGATGGATGGTTTGGCGCTTGAACACATTAAATGTAAACATACTGCATATTCAGCATCACTAAACCCCACATTTTGAACCATTTGAAATTATCTCTATAAAGATAGTGCAGAATACATTTAAATCGGAAAAAGCAATAACTGGCAATCGTGCTATGGCTTACTGTTTCAAGCCACAAATGATTAAGATCGTGCAAGCGCTGACGCTTGTCCAGATTAAGCACCCATCGGCCTCCGCCTTTGTTCACCGGATCCTCCCACATTGGCTGAATTCCTTCCTGAAAAACACAAATAATGACATGTTTTGACAAAAATAACACAGCTGCAGGAATTAATGATTAATCACATGATTAGTTATCAAAATATTTTTTTAGATTAGTAAAAATTTTAATCATTAAAATTTCAATTCAAAGTTACACCAATAAAAAAATCACAAAGCAGATAAAATGACATTAGTCCCATGTCACATCTCCAGTCCCTGGAGAATGTGCGCTATCTATCTAAAAAATGACACCAAACTCTAAATATCCATTATCCACTAAAGTACAGAATGCACATAAACCACTTATATACTCAATGTGGTCACTCCTAATTAGAATACATAAACAAGACTTCTATCCACTGAGCATAATACACAATGGAAAAAGTTTCAGCGATAAAGAATGCAAAATTATAAAACAAAGTAACATGTGAATCTTGATCAGGGGCTAAATTAACAAAACATCTTATGACAATTTTACGACAAAAATCTTACAACCACTTTTTAGGTGTCTTATGACAATCGAAATTTCCTATTCTAATTATATCCAACACGAAAAAAACTTCTTTGTATCGATTCATAAGACCTTATCTTATCATAAGACCATATCTTACAACACGAAAAAAACTTCTTTGTATCGATTCATAAGACCTCTAATTCAATTATACTCGTAATCTACAAATGTAATATATCTGTTTTGTGTTGTCTTTTTGCAAAATAAATTAATCAATGGATAAATAAACAGCACTTTGCATTGGCGATGGACCACTGCTATGCCGTAGCCATGTAAACACATATCTTGACAATGGACATAGAGTAAAAAATAATACAGCGTAGTGTTGTGCGGTGCGACAAATGAATTAATGATAATGACTCAGATATCGCGACACTTGACAGTACCACAATACCAAAATAAAACTGCATAGTCCACCGCTGTCTGTCGGTGATTGGTGCAGGCTTTTTTCTTTCGTTGTAAGCCCTTGACTGTAGTAGCTAAATAGCTAATGTGTATGAAAAAAATGCATTTATCTCCCTCTACTATTCGCTAGTAGCCAATCGCTACCATGCGCTGTCTGGACAGTGCAGCAAAGCCTGCCACAGCCAAGAAATGCTTCAAATACTTCACCTCTCCTACTCTCGTACAGCTTTCAACAGGCCTACTGTCTCCAAAATCTAGAAAATATTAATAAACTATAAAAAAATAAAACAAATTCAAAACATTTAATAAATAAGAAAACCTAAACAAATAAAAAATAAATCAGCACCCGTATTAACACTATGTACTCGGAACTGTGTAGTCAAAATATTAAAAAATTCAAAATTAAAACATTACAAATTTAACTCTAAACGACTGCTTTTACTTACTGACTAGTCAGCAGCTCGCAGACGACCAAAGTTACCATGACAACAAAATGCCTTCATGAAAAAAGTTATGATCATTAAAGATAAATTCTGTGAATTCATTTACGACATGTCGTAAGATAATCTTATGACATCTTAAATACTGAGTTATCATAATTTTATGACATATCTTACAACATGTCTTACGACAATGTTTGTGAATCGGGCTCCAGGCTTTTACTCACCTTGAACACGGAATAGTCACAGCCTTGGTTCAGCTTGCTTGCAGGCTGGATGTAGTTATACAGTCTAAGCAGGCATGACAAGTTAACAGCATTCACTGTTTATGAAAAGCAGAATGTAAGTATATAAAAATTATGTACAGTTAAAATGTATACAGTTGAGCTGCTGAATATAAGTTTACACATCAGAAGAACTGAACTAAACCTGTATTTCCAAAACAATAGGACAATCACATCACACAATAGGGTGAGTGAGTGAGTGAGTAGAGTTTAACGTCCCACCCGACCCGACACAGTATTTGGGGACGACCTTTCCAGGCGGAATGCACACAAACACATAATAATAGAACAGTAAGTTTAACCTTTATACAGAAACACAAAACACAAGATACGAAAAACAAGCTAAACCTAGAATTGTAAGAACTCCATTATACGCATGCATATGTAATTAACATAATGGTAGTTCTAATAATCTTCCCTTTTATCCTCCTGAGAGACATCAGTGTGACAGTGCTGTCTATTGGAGGACAGGGGGCATCACACAATAGACTACAACCTAACTATGAAGTTGAATGGCCTAGATGAAATACCCTACGAATGCTGTCATTAAAGACCTTATGTGTGGGTTCCAAATTTCAACTTCAGGCAACCTTCCAGTTTGACTAATAAGAGCAAGTAAGACATACACAAAGTGTACTGCATGATACAGCAGAAACAAGCGTATGATTCTATTGTAAGTTCTTCCTCCATTTTTTTATCACAATCTTGGCCTTTAAGATGATTTAAAGTTTGATTTTCCCCGGGTTTATCCCCCTAAGTTCAACCAACAATTCATTGTAAACTTGGACCATGGACAAGCAACCAAACAGACTGAAATAAGAACAACATCTGCAAATAATGATAACTTACGCCCAAAAATCCTCGGCAGTTCCGAATGATGCAACACGTCGCTGATTCTCAGACCATTCGCGGGACTTCTCAATTTTGAAATACCACAGCGTCCACGTGTTATGCAATGGATGTTTATATTCGGTGCCGTTAGCTGTTGCAGTCAGCCTAGCACTGTCAGCCACATGGTCACCACAACCGAGCTCACTCTGGAAAAATCATTAAAGCCAATGACAACTATACGACGTAATGCACAGACTAAATCTGACACTACACACACCACCACAACTCAACTAAAACTCACCACTAACTGCTTAAATCCTTCATATAATGGTTTGTTTGATGCTGGTGTGTGGAATGCGAGAGGAGTGTCAAGCTTACTCCGAGCTTGAGGAATTCTTGCATGCTTTGACTTGGCATTCGCTCAACCCACTTTTTTGTCTAGCCGAAAAGCTATGGCCGCTACTTGCACCAAATTTTGGCCATTTGTAAGGAGGATCGAGGGCTGATCAGGCGCAGAATTTAGGACAAATACATCAAAGGAATTTTGAAAGGGCATGAAGGGAAATCTTTCCTATTAGGGGAGCTGGGGCGCTGAAAATTTTTGTTTCAAAGGGCCTCCGAGGGGGACATATTCTGGCAAAAATTTTGGCCCCCTTGATTGAATGGGGGATGAGGGGGTGAATGTTAAGTGATTTTCCCAATTTCGGAGGATCGATTTCGGTGCAAATCCTGTCTGATAAACTATGGGGTGGATCAGTTCGTTTAGAAATAGCCCTCATTTGTCATGCGGGGGTACAAATTTCCAAGTTTTGGGCCTACGTCCAAAAATCGTCGCCC
>Ga0209671_1006524_pt1 | contig 11984 bp, 8 predicted proteins | sample WorMetHERISLAND2_2_FD_187401 | JGI IMG/M metagenome (GOLD analysis project Ga0209671, IMG submission 187401) | Marine gutless worms symbiont microbial communities from Max Planck institute for Marine Microbiology, Germany - Olavius geniculatus... | ecosystem: Host-associated > Annelida >...
ATGGGCTATATCTCGGCTTGCGTAAGAGAAATATGAAGTGGCCCGACTAACACTACTAAACACTACTAAACATGCTTAACTGCTCATTTGTTGCAGTAATTAGACCTACTCTATTTTACACAGGCATTGGACAGACTCCGTGTTCGTATGAACATTATCATGTTTAAATTTATTTTTAAGGGGCAGGTACAATCCCTCTTGTTAACACGTTCTTGGAGGCCTAAGTGGATTCGCCACTGCTGTTGGGAGTAATCTGCTGTTGGAAAGTGAAACCACGTTGTTTCTATAGAAATGGTAGAAATGCTAGGGAAGTCGCGCTACAAGTTCTCCTACAACCTGTGCAGTTCCTGTTGCAGTATACTGACCTTTAAGGTCATCGAAGATCAATGATTTTCATGTTACTTAAAAGCCAATATGCGACTTCTTGTTATTAAGCATATAGGGGCCTACGATATCTCGCACTGTTTAGCCACAATAGCGCGTACCGGTCTTTAAGGTCATCCAAGGTCGATGATTTTTAACTCATCCAAAAAAGTGTAGGCTATGTCACTTCTTATTAGTAATTAATAACCTTGGCTTTATCTCTCACCATATCCGATATATGGCCATTTTTCCGTTGAAAACGCACATTTTTCACATGCCCCTCCATTCAATCCCAAATTTGAAAATGTTTCCATTGCATTCCATCCCCAAATTTTGTATGCAGAAAGCCTCGACACGTTCGTGTAACAAGTTTTTCTCTACGACCCAACGTCTATAAGGCTTAACCACGTACGTAGGCCTACATCCGTGACACACATAGGCCTACAGATACAGACAGACGACAGCTAGACAAACGACAATCGTGCCATAGACCCGATATAGGCCTACAGCATAGCTGTAGCGCGTCAATAAAAATGGCACGTATTTTTTGAGACACGATGCAGTTCCAGTTACAATAATCTATAGGGATGGGGACTCGGGACAGCGGCGTCGGTGTTTTAAACTTTCGAGATTGTAAAATCGATTAATACTCAGTGTCGGTTTTAGGCCGGGGCCGGGGGGGCACAGGCCCCCGGTTTTGCTCCAGGCCCCTCAGTTTCGTGGCCATTCATAATTTTTTGCAAAGGCAACACAAATATGTGATTAATTTGCTTTTCCAAATTTTAGAAAATCGGGCAAATTTGCGGCTTCCATTGAAAGTCTGAAAACCAAAGTGCTTTAGCTTCAGGGGGGCTTCGCCCTTCTGACCCCCTGACCAGGGGCTCTGCCCCTGGAACCCGCTGAGGGCTCTGCCCCCAGACCTCCGTTATAGGCTCGCGCTACCACGTTAGCCATGGGGGCGTGCTCCCCCAGATATTGCGGGCTAGAACCGCCACTGTTAATACTTTTTTTATAATTGCCGTTTTATGCATATTTATCTGTTCTACGTAAGTGACAGACACACTAGCGTCACGTAGTCTACGAGACGAGTGGACGAAAATTATTAATGATGTGTTCATGGTGCCGTATATCCGTAACGGCGTAAGAAGTGACGATTTAACGTAACCGTAGAACGGTAGAAGCAAAATTGATACGTTACGTTACGTTAACCTAGTTGTAGTGACACATCCTGCAGAACAAGGGTCTACAAAGTCGTATAAAAGGCCCGTCGGCAACGTAAACATTCTCATTCGCGCTAGAGCGATATGCAGTGGAAGGTGTTTGCGTAGTGTGAAGAGTGGAAAACTTACAGCTTCAAACTGAGGACTTCTTTGCATCTGTGCCGTTTGAACAAAACAAGATTATATTTGTATAAGGTTGTTTGTACTTACGATTATATTGCATTGATGGTTTGTGTTGGGTAAAGTAACGCACGTGTTTACCGGTACTTTGCTCAGCAATCATCTGTTTAACTATGCATAAGTATATGACAAATTCTAGAATAGGCTTGTTCTAGTTAGCGTTGCACGTTTTAGGTAATGCCTGCTGATACGGTAATATGAACTGCCGTACCCTTGCCAAACCTGTATACCGTTATAGATATCTAAGTTCAAGTAAGTAAGCAAATAATAATTAATAAACATGCACCAGAAACATTGGCGTAGATGTTGCCAGGGCTTATAGCTTAAGTGACTTCTTATGGCTGGTCTCTGTAATTTGAAAGTCTCGACTCGCCTCGTTTGTTCGACCGTAAGTTATCCAGTTATTCCAAGCTCCAACTGGTCGTATTCGGTATACGGTATACCTGGTATGTCAAAATGTCAGCAGAAAGCTAACCTGGTCTGTTATTTGTAGTACCGGTAATTCAGAAATGGGTTTTATTTTTATCATTAGGGAACTATATTGCCTGGTAAATGCGGACTGGTTTCTTTGCAGTGTATGATATTGTTGAAAATTATTGTAAACTGAACATACTGTGCAGTCTCAGTAAAGCAAAGGTTTTGAATCTGAATAGTTAGTTGGCAGGGCCCCAGGACTGGGGCATCACACCGACGGGTTTTTTAATGTGTTTTATGTTTTTGTAAACTGTACTTTTGTGGGGCATACGATTTCATAATAAATACACCAATAGGGGCCTATATACCAGAATATTGTGGCTGCCAGGCCAGTATCCCATGTCTATATGGGACCAGCATTTATTGGAGACCCGGCGATTATTGGAGACTGGTGTTTATTTGTACATTTGACAAAAAAACCCCGGCATTTAATAGAGACCCGGTATTTAATGGGGACCCGGTTATTATTAGAAGTTATACAGTATCACCACAGGACGTGTTGACACCATTTGGTTATGATAACATGAATTGTGTTCTGGATTATGAGCTAATATGTGATATTCTGTTTTAGGTTTTATATTTATCGGCTAGTATGTCTACGTTAAATGGAGACTCGGGACATTTTCGCCAGCAAGAGAACATTTCTGTCATAGATCCTGATATGCTGGATCTTATTCACAAAGAAAAGAATCGACAGAAAAGTTGTTTGGAATTGATTGCAAGTGAAAACTTTGCTAGTAAAGCTGTGCTGCAGGCTCTTGGTTCTTGCTTCACTAACAAATATTCAGAAGGACATGTTGGTCAACGGTAAAAGTATTTTAACTTTTTATGCGCGAAAGCAGCTACTGCTTTCAGCGCGTCTTAGCCATCGCAGTTCTGTCCATCCATCTGTCTGTCTGTCACATGGGTGGATCAGTCAAAAATGGTGCAAGATAGGATCACCAAATCTTTACCGTCATCTGCCTGGAAGACTCTAGTTTCAGGAACCGTAAAGCTGTTCCATATTCGAAGAGGGTCACCCAGAACGAGGGTGCTAAATGAGAGGGGGATGGGCAAAATTTGCAATTTTTGACCAATAAATATCGTATCTCAGTATCACCGTGTCTCTGTAACGGTGCGAGATAAAGCCTAGGTTACTATTAATCACTAATAGGAAGTCGTACACTGGCTCTCGATTGGCGCGAAATTCAATGACCTTGAATGACCTTGAACACAGTTGCAAGTGTGCTAATGGTCTGGTGTCTCAGAACAGACTGTTTTTAGCTCATGACAGAATGATGTTAAGAGGAATTCTGTCTGATTACTTAACTCATTTCATAGTATCAACAAAGACCACTGTTGAGCAATGTTTTACAACAATGCAAAACTCTGAAAATCTTACTTCACTTGCTCGACGTGGTCTGTTGATTTTATTTGATTGATTTGTCACGTATTATTAATAAAATACTGTGTTGGTGTGTGTTATTTATAGCATTAATTTAACTTACTTATAGCAGTCTGATCTCAAGCTTTTTGTTGCTAATGCATTCCTATGCCAGGGTTTAGTGACACTGTGCTTTCTGTCTTTTGTCAGTTCAGTTTATATTTATCAGTGCTGTGTTCTTCTTAGAAAGGTTTCTTTGGTACCTAGCTGTATTAATGTCTTTTGTTTAATTTGCAGATATTACGGTGGAAATGAAATAGTTGATGAGATGGAGAGGTTGACACAGAAGCGGGCTCTGGAACTGTTTGGTCTGGACAGCAGTAAGTGGTGCGTCAACGTCCAGCCGTTGTCTGGTGTGCCTGCAAACTTTGCAGTCTACACCGCGATCGTAGAACCTCACGGTCGAATCATGGGTCTTGATCTACCAGACGGTGGTCATCTGTCTCATGGCTTCTTCACTGCCACTCGCAAGATCTCGGCAACGTCCATCTACTTTGAGTCGATGCCGTACAAGGTTGACGTCAAGACTGGGTTGATTGACTACGAGCGTCTGCATGAAAACGCACGTCTGTTTCGACCCAAAGTCATTATTGCTGGTATGTGCTGACAACATCAATTGATTTTCTGTGATCACCTGCAGTTTATGTCTAAAGGAGCTAGTGTCCGTGCTCCACTTCGTACAGGTCCATGGGGTCTGTTATGATCCGTAGCAGTTTAGGTGACTGAGCAGTTTAGGTGTGACTAGTACAAGTATCATTAGAAGTGCAGAGGATGGTCATTGCACAGATGTCAAGAGCAAGAATGTTGTTTGTGGCAGAGTGCATTAGATTCAAATAGGCAGCCAGTGTTGAAGAAATGCAGTTACTTTTTTTTCATCACTTGACAGCGATGTATGCTGGTACTTGTACTTTTTGAAGGCTTTTGAAGATGTAGTTCTATCATTCACTACTTTAGTCAATGGTTTACTGTTGTTATGATTATTTTCTGTATATCACTTGTATCTCTGATAAATATTCATAATCTACTTTTTTCTTCTTATTTACAGCTTATTTTGTAGCTTGGCTAAACTGCATTACTCGATACTTTAAAATGTAAATTTTGGTGTATTTGATATCATATGACACTCATAATTACTAATTAGTAATAATTTCTAGTTAGTTAAATTATTGTTAGTTAATTTCGATAATTGTAAGTGGCAGAAACAGTTTTAGTTGTTAGTAGTTGTGAAATTTTTATCACTTTTTAGTTTACATGCGGTCTAAAGTGTATATCTTATAGCAAAGTAGGTGTAACCTAAGTTATCATTTTATTGCTTTATGGGTGAGACTAGACATGTATTACTTTTCCAGATAGTTTTGTCTTCGTAGCCGCTGGCACTTAGTGGTAAGAGCAAAGTGCTGTTCACTAGATGGTAGCACTAGTTCCTTAGCTGCACAGAAGATACTGGAGATGACAATTACATCAACTACCATATCAGTTGTGGCCTCATGTTTTGATTTTTTTACGTGCAATAGCAGAATGCTTCACGCATCTTAGCTATGGTTTGGGCGTCTGTCCGTTCGTCTGTCTATCCGTCTGTCCGTCCATCGCACTGCTGTATTGTGTGAAAACGGTGCAAGCTAGGATCACAAAATCTTCACCATGAGCTGCTTCAAGGTCTCTAGTTTTTTGTGACAAAATCTCGTACCCCTGGGTGCAGAGGATCTTCTCGAATGAAGGCGTCAAAGAGGGGTACCCCCCTAAAAAGACGTTATTTTTTTTGGCTCGTATAGTGTGAAAATGGTTGCAGATAGGTGCAGACGTGCTGCTTATTATAACAAGCACTGGTGACAGGCTTTTTAGGTTTATCAACATCAATGACCTTTAACTGCTCAAAAGTGGGGTTTTAGTGTCACTCAATTTTTGGATGCAGTGCACATTTCAACACTGAATTGCGACAAAATGGCTAGAAATCAACTAAGGCAATCTGCATATGAAATTTTCAGCATTAAACGTAGATTTCAGCAGTTCAAGTTCTGGCCCCCTAGGTTTAAAGAGGCCGGTGCAGGTGGGCATCAAATACGGCTACCTCCTCCCCCTAATAAGTAGTTAACGGTATTTTACCTCAGTTATCTTCTGTAGCATGAAAACGGTTGCAGATATGCTGCTTATCATAACAAGCAATAGTGACAAGCTTTTTACTTGTGTCAACGTTGATGACCTTGAATGATCTTGAACCCCCAAATTAGGGATTTTTAGTGAACTTTTTGTGATTTCTGGCTGCGACACATTTTAAGAGTGAATTGCACCGAAATGGCTGGAAATGGACCTGGACAACCTACGTATGACATTTTTAGCATAGAATGTACATTTTTAAGAATCAAAGTTTCGATATCTTAAATTTAAGGAGTCTTCCGCACGGCGGCTCAAATTTAAGTACTTTTTCAAAATGCATTAATATCTCAATGCTGTAGGCCTACACTGATTGCCAAAGTTGCAGGACCACTGCTATCACGCGTCACGTGGGCTTTGCTCAAATTACTTGTTTACGTTAGTTTTTGGCTGGAACAGTTGAGATAACTGGATATATTGCTACATTTGGCATGTAGGTGCATCATGTTACTCTAGAAACATTGACTATGCTCGATTCCGCCAGATTGCCGATGATGTGGACGCATATCTGATGGCAGACATGGCCCACATTAGTGGGCTTGTAGCAGCCGGTGTTACACCGAGTCCATTCGACTACTGTGATATAGTGACGACAACAACACACAAAACTCTCCGTGGCCCACGATCTGGCATGATATTCTGCCGTAAAGGTGAATCACGGTGGTTACTGTTTAGATATGATACTCATAATATGAATTACCATTGGTCAGTTTGTTTGATACTAAATATTAGCAATAACTTTGCAAAATAAGACTTCGTGCTGATTGCCTTACAGTTTTTATGAAATTGAAGTTGTAAGACACATGCTCTTCCTTTTGGTAGTAAGAAGTGAATCACAGACTGGTAAGGAATGACCAAAGTTTTCTGCAGTGTCTCATACGAAATGCTGTCAGTTTTATTAGTAGGTCAGTTAGTCACAAGGCATTTGTGAAACAGCATTGCTGGCGTGTGTTGCAAGCTTCTGTCATGTGTATTATCTGCACCGAGTTACAACCATTTTTTGTTGATAAAGGAGACTTAAGACATTGAACACATTGTTGCATTGTACTACTGTGTAAAATGGAGAAGAGGCTGTTGCTATCGTAAATGGTGTGAGAATTTTTCCTTATATCAATGGAAAATAAATTTTGTGAGTGCTTCTTTTTAAAAAAGTCCAGTGTATAGAGCAAGAAAATGAAAATGAGTACAATACAGCAATTTGTGGATCAGTTGTTTACTCTCTTATTGTTTGACTTGTTTTGTTAAGGCGTTCGACGAACAACGCCGAAGGGTGATGTCATGTATGACCTTGAGAAGAAGATCAATGACGCTGTGTTCCCGGGTTTACAGGGTGGTCCACATGACAACGTCATTGCAGGTTTGAATTACTTGATGTAATCTCTTCAGTGTAAGGTAAAGGTGCCATACCCCACAAAGGTACCTACTCGTAGGTGGGGTATACGTCTCTTTTTCTATGGTCCGCAGAGCATCATCGCCCTTTGATCGGTACCAAATTATACTGCTTGGTGAACAGAGGCACGTGTGTGAACAACTTGCCCAAGGTCGTTACCACCAAGCCACACTTCAGTGTGGAATAGAGCCGTGCACGGGCCGGGCCGGGCCTGAAATTTTCTTTTTAAAAACGGGCCAGGCCGGGCCTCAACTCCGGCGGGCCGGGCCGTCTAGTGTCGGCCCGCCCAAGCCCGTGCAATCAAAAATGGGCTAAGTTTTAAAGTCTAAATTCTAAATACAAAAGATAAACGATATGTCCAGTGCAATTACAGATGCAAGATATAACAGATTCTATCCTGCCATGTCATCACACGTGTGCTGAGGCACCTGCACAAGTGGGGTGGCTGGATAGAATCCGTTATCTTTAATGCAAGCGTCGCAGTTCTGGTCAGAGGCCGCGACTCAGAAGCAGCACAGCAGGGTGCTGGTCGTTCTTGTGCTCATTAGCAGTTAACACTGCGCCGAGCTTGTTGCTGGTGTCACTTCTGCCTTTAAGCTGGCCACATTAGTCCTGGTTTCAATTAGTCGCCGTCAAGTGGTAACAAAGCTGTCTGTGTCTGACCGCTGCTGCGCTTGATGACCTTGCCGTAGCAACACCATCGCCGTTACGGCGTGTCATGTAGCTTTCTTATCTCCCATCGGACTGCATCTGTAGCCAGTTGCACTGGACATAAAGGCCTATCGTTTACACTTCATCTGTTAATTTTGTATGCATGCTTCCGACATTAAAATGCTATTAATTAAGACGCTGCATGCTCGTCAGCACGCGGATACCAGTTACACAGAGTGAGTGACAGACGCATGCTACTTTGAGTCTAATCAACGTAACTGATTTTACGTAACTTTGCATTACGTAGGTTACAATGCGAAAACTGAGTTGCGTACGTTTACTTCGTTGCGTTTTTAAATTACATGGCGTAATAGTGCGTGTTTGTATTTAGGCATATTATTTGTATTTTCTTTGGCGTACATTTTACCACATGACGTGACACGTGTTCTTACCGTTATGATAGGCCTAACTATTAAACTTTTTTACTACGTGGGCGGGGCGGCGGACCGGGCCGGGCCGGGCTTGAACTTTGGCGGGTTGAAACGGGCCGGGCCTAGAAATTTGCTAGAGTAAACGGGCCGGGCCGGGCCGGGCCGAATCAGCGACGGGCCGGGCCGGGCCGTAATTTTTCGGCCCGTGCAAGGCTCTATCCCCTACCCACAGAGAGTTTTAACGTAGCCAAAATAATAATCATTACTTCTACATGACCGCGACAGTGAAGCGTCAGATAAGTACGTGTATGTCCGAATATGAGCGACAAAACAAAAAAAATGTCCTGAGACTATCTTCGGTCGTGACGGTGCAAAGATAACCTCTGATGAAAGCTCGTTAGTTCCATGGGCTGGCACCAAAAACCTGGCCTTCGTAAAGTGTACATAAATCCGTGACTCTTAAACGAAAACGAAAACTAGACCAATATTTTAAAAAATCATCCAAAATTTTAAGCAAGGTTTTTTAAAGTAATGAGACTTTTTTACGCCTAGGGACAAAAAAGAACGTCATATCTGACCGAGTGATGTGTTGTCTGACCGGGGGCGCTGAAATCGCGGGAGTGGACATCGCGGGAGTGGACATTGAGGGAGTAGCTAAACAGCAATAAGCAGCGATCAAAACCAGCGGCAAATCAAAGGTATCTGTTTGAGCAACGAAGTCCCGAACAGAGACTTTGCGTCCAGCAGACGATAGCAGCAGCAGCAGCAGCGACGAGTTGGACGAAGCTCAGACTCCAACAGCTCCTGCTCCAACAGCGACGGCTACAACGTCGTCAGCGTCGACCGTGACAGAGTCACAATTCTGCGAGGTGTGTCTGATTGCACCGCGCGAGGGGTTCGCATTGGTGCCGTGTGGGCATGCACGCTTTTGTGAAAACTGTGCAATGCGAGTTGCTGAGATGGATGCAGGGTGTCTGGTGTGTCGTGGTATGATCACGATGGTGATGTGTATTTTTCATTAGAGACAGTGCTTATAGGCTACACGTACACGAGACTGACTGCGAGCTAAGATCTCGTAATTTTCACTAGAGACAGAGTGACCTTTGCTACTAATGTAACTGTTTGAGTGCTTTATTTCACACGTTTGCGATGCGTATTTTTTATTGCATTTGACTTATTCAGTATTTAGTAGCATCATAAATATCCAAAAATCTCCACTATTCACATTCTTTGAGTTGACATGTTCAAAAAACATAGCGTTCCGTTTCATGGTTATAGGCTACATGAGAGCTTTCGTTTTGTGCCGCATTTGCCAAAAATAACTGCAGCACATAGGCCTACTAAGTGCATAACTGAGACTTTTCTGTGCGCACATACTTTTTCTGCTACCAATCACTCCCGCAATGTCCACTCCCGCGATTTCAGTCGTCCCCCGCAGTCTGACCTTCAGTGCTGGTGAAGTAGCAGTGTTGGTTGAGAATAGAAACTCCATGCAGCTGAATGTCCTGCGTGTCGTCACTGCCGACCAACGTCAGACCGTCTTTGATGTAGTACAACAGACACTCGGACATTAGAGGGTCCTCGTTTAGATTTACCAGATGAGCACTCTATAAACGAATAGCATATAGCACACCCCGCAATGACTTAATTAAGACACTTGTGTAATTTTGACACGCTACATGCTGTAGAGTGTCTATGGCATGGGTTGTCATCTGTCTGTCCGTTGTCAATAACGGATGCATTGTGGCTAAACGGTGCGAGATAGGGCCTAGGTTGCTATTGATCACTAATAGGAAATCGCATACGCCCTTTCAGATAAGATAAAAATCATCGACCTTGGATAACCTTGAAGGTCAGTACTGCAACCGGAACTGTATAGGCTGTAGTGCGTCTTTCCTAGCGATAGCTGGGCTTTCTCGTTGACGCAACCAACGCAAGTACGCAAAGGCCAAAATGCAAACTGTATAAAATGCCAAATTTGGCTCTCAATCACGTACACTGTGTCCGGTAAAAAAAGTAAACCCCTAGACATTGTACAATAGAAATGTAAAATTTGAACGAATCTAAACACAATTTTGTACAATTAATCCGCAGTAAATTGCTAAATGGATCGCCAAATTTCGTTAAAAAATATTGTTTTTTAGCGTAGTTATTAATTGTTGAACATCGATAACATAGTATCTCCGTTACCAATATGGAGTTACATAAGTAAATCCCTGTACATTTGCGTAACTCCAACAAATATATCGGATTTTGGCAAAATTCTGCGTCAACAATGCATAGCCTATTGGCAATCACAGTGCCAATTATAGTTAAATTTTCCAACGCAAACAATAATTACAGTGACTTTTGTGAGGTCACCCCAAAACATGGTGTTTAGTATCAAGCAACCATTTGATTAATCCTGACAGAGTCCACCGATTGCTGAAAAATTCTGCGACAAACTTCTAGCACTGTACACTTTCTGTTGTCTTAACAGTTTCAATAAAACACGATCGTCTGCAGAAAATACCATTTTATTATTGTTTACGTTCACTTTCGATCGAACGACTGCAGTAGGCTATGTAACGCCATACTGGTAACAGAAACATTTTGTTATCGATATTCAATTACTAATAACTGTACTAACTAAAACAATTTTTTAGCGAAAGTTGGTGATCGATTAAGCAACTTATTGGAAACTAGAAATACGTTCTGTGAAACGAGGTATTCGTCCCATTGCCAGGATATAGCCTAGCAGCTGCGTATAAGGGGGGGGGGCTTGGTGCAAACAGCGTGCAATTATCTTTCACGGGAACCGAGTTGTATTCAATTTTTGTACCAAAAATCGTTGCCATGGCAACACGGGTCGTCAGGAGAGAAATTCAAATGACACCATCTGATAGCGCGGGCCCGAAAATAAAGGGGTAGGTGAAAACAGCTAGCAATTCACGAGGGCCGAGTTATAGTCAATTTTGTCTCAAAATTCGTTGCCATGGCAACAGAGGTCGGCAGGAAAGAAATTTAAATGACATTATTGGATAGCCTGGGCCCGAAAATAAAGGGACAGGTGCAAACAGCGCGCACTTTTCTTTTACGGGGACCGAGTTATACCGCTTTGAAGTTCCCATAGGCCGTAATGCATGTTTTTAAATTGGGGTAAAATAGAAGAAAACGTTATCAGATTTCTATCCCAAAGAAACTCAATCTTACTTTTCGGGTCCCAAATCACTGTGCAAAATTTCATCAAGATCGAATCAAAATTGCGGCTGTAGGAGTGTTTACAGACAGACAGACCGAGACAGAATGACAGAATGACATAAGTAATTTTATAATCTGTCCCATGCTATGCTATAGCTATGGGACAGATAATTAAGTGTATGAAATTTGACATTTCTATTGCACAGTGTTTAGAAGTTCACTTTTTTACGGGACACAGTGTATACGCATAAAGTGTTGAACCACCTTTCTCGGAGTGTAGACGCCCATGACGCTAGAGTCTTCTCGCAGAGCGATTCCCATCTCCGCAAGCATCGCTTCTCTATATTATACAACACCGTCGGCAACAATCACATAAATACTTGTAATAAACGTCTCTCAACGTTTTTTGTTTATTTTTAAGACTGTTTTTACATTTACCGGTTTTGCATTTTTTTATTTTTAATATCGTTAAACGTCAGTGTATAAATTACGTCGAAGTTTCAAAATGTTTATATGCATAA